>Ga0206954_1003_pt2 | contig 66183 bp, 61 predicted proteins | sample Alteio_BWOrgHeat_37_FD_153250 | JGI IMG/M metagenome (GOLD analysis project Ga0206954, IMG submission 153250) | Enriched cells from forest soil in Barre Woods Harvard Forest LTER site, Petersham, Massachusetts, United States -... | ecosystem: Environmental > Terrestrial > Soil > Temperate forest >...
GCAAAGGTCTGGCCGGAAGAAGAGGAGTACAATGACCCGACAAAGGCAGATGGTTTTATTGCTTTTCTCTTGGCATGTGTAGGCGCGGCCAAATGTGGAATGAAGACGGATTCTATTGTTTTGGAAGAAGCTCCGGCAGTAGCACTCTACTCACCAAAGTCTGAAAAAAAATGGTGTGGTCAGATGTTGGTTTTTCCCAACACACACAAAACCGCTATTCTCGGCAGCTTTTTAACCTCTGGTCGTCCTAATGGGACGCCACCTTTGGTTTTCAAGTTACGCGAACCGTTTGAGGTTAAGCTCTACAAAGATAATTCAATTACCGATGATTTTTCTAGTGTAGAAAATGCTCTAAAAGAATTGTTTGAGCAGCTCAAAAACAAACGTCCCAAAAATAGCGTCATGTTTAGTTTGTCTCGCAAGAGATCACACAATCTTCCGGGTGCTCGCTGCGACAAATTCATAAAACGGCCATTGATCGAGCAATCATTTCTTAAGGCGATCCATTCAGAAAAGCCAGTTGTTTGGGTATATGGAGAAGATGGCTCAGGAAAAGCTGAAATGCTACGACATGTATTGGTGGAATCCATTAAGCACCTTCCCTTTGAAGCAATCGTATGGATTGATGTTAAACCAAACGACTCTGTTGAGGCGCTTGATGTGCCACAGCTGCTTGCAGTGCTAGGCCGTGAGCTAGAAATCCCAAAACTACTACCAACCACAAAAAAAACCGACCTAAACCTCGCGGTGAAAGAACTGTCTCGAGATAGGGTGTTGATTGTACTTCAGCATTATGAAGCACTAGACAGCCCTACGGTTTTTCATTGGCTCAGGTCGCTTCAAAACAGCAAGGCGGTCGTTCTCTCTTGCCAGTCACCGCAACCGTATCAGACCGATTGGAGCCGCGAGGTAAGGGTGCCCCCCATGGCGCCTAACGAACGTGATGAGTTCTTAAATCTCTGTTTGAATATAGGGGACGGCAATTTGTTAATTCTCTCCAAAGACGAACGCGAATTGCTCTTTGAGGTGACCGGAGCAAATCCAGTACGCATAGCCAAGGCGGTCTCGTTACTCCGGCATGGTGGCAATCTGCGAGATATGCAGGGGCCCACATTCCTCAATGAAGTGGGTCCGGCATCATTCCAACGTTTTAATGCCCACTCCCAACGATGCTTACTTGCTCTCTCTCTATTTCCCTACGGAGCCTATTCCGGGGAAATCGCAGAGATTACGCAGCTCACAGAAGAACAAATCCAAGTTGCATTGTTTCCGCTGGCTGGCTTCGTGGAAGTATGCCATGGAGCCACTATGATGGATGCTTCGCGTCGGCTTCTCGCGGATGCGGGCACTGGCTACTGGCTCCGGCAGCATCATAAAGATAACCCCGAACTACTGGGAATGAAGGATAGATGGTATCTCCATTTCGAGGAACTGGCGAAGAATATCGGCTTTTGTTGGGACGCGGTAGAAAAGCTACGCATCCTTGATGCTCCAGGCATGGCTGACACATTGCGTTATGTATTGCGCCAAGCTATGATAGAGAAACGATATACTAGTGCTATCCGTATTGGACGAGACTGTCGCTATTGGCAATATGTGCGCGGTGATTGGATAAGTAAATGGTCACCAATTAAAACATGGGAAAACGCTGCACGCGCACATGAAGACACCGGAGAGCTATTTGATGCTCTTGTTTACCAATTTAACATTCGATCAAAACAGGCAATGCACTCGAAAGAGGCACTGGAAGAAGTAACCGCACTTGCCAAAGATATTAAGACGTTGCTGAGAACGGTACGCCCTACAAAGGTTTCTAATGATCGTTATATGCATGCGCTTTCTTTATGGGAGATGGCTCGTGGTCGATTGGCTAGTGCTGTAAGGCGTTGGAAAACCTGCCTGCACAGTCGATTAGAGCCGCATGAACGAAGTGCGATACAGCGTTGGTTGGCGGCTTGCCTCCGTCGTCAAAAGAAGCCATCTGAAGCTCGTAAGGTTTTCCTGCGACATTTAGCCAACGTTGATGGAAAGTATGAGCGTTCTGCGCTGATGACACATTTGAACTTGGTAGAGATGGATTTGGATGACAAGAAAACGAAAGATGCATGCACTAGATTGGAAAATATCAGTGAGCGCATTATTGCGCTGGAAGACCGTTCATTTTGCGCTGACTATGAGTTTTTAACTGCCAAGTGTCACCTGAATATGAGCGAACAAGAAGATGCCCGTGCTGCATTGCAGCGTGCGCGTGATCATTACGAGCGACTAGGTAAGGATGCGCGCGTATCTGAGATTGAGCAGATCCTTGGAGGACCTCTCTTTTAAGCCATGATTAACCTCGCCAAAATTGATGAAACTCAGCACGAACTGTCTCGACATGCTGCCGAAACAGAAAAGCTCCTCATGCGTGCTGTTTCTCGTATCTCTGGAGTTGAAAAACGTGCTGATGTCTGGCTCATGCCCGATCTGGGAGTGTCATATTCGGTGGAACGTATGTATGGGGGATTTTTTACCGGGATGGTTGCTAAGTGGGACTGTAACGAACCCTTCATTCCAGTTGATAGTACGATGAATGTATGCGCTGTCGGCGTTTATCGCGTTGATGGGGGGATCGACACTGCAAAAGAATTTTTAAAAAAAATTGAGTCATTGCAGCAAGCCAAGCACAACGAGTGTTCTTACGAATGGAATTTTGATAGTGGGAATCACTTTATTACACTTGCCGATGTGAGTGCTGGTCAAGGTATGCCAATGGGGCGCTACCTTGTGCTGCATTCATCAGCATGCGAGTTTAAATCGCAGCGCAATGGTCTTTATCCGAAAGCAGGAAACTGGTATGCGGATCGTATTGAGGTGATTGAAGATAAAACATCTGGCCGCCACTTGCGCTTTCTGCACGGAGTACCGGCTGAACGCTTCTTCAGACAGGCACGACTTCTAATAGATTACAACCGAATCAGGTTGAACTATTTTGCCGAGACGATTATGGAAGGCAGTCGGGTGGAGGAGTATTCCTATCAACCGCACTATGGGATGCCCGATGAATACTCAGTCGCCATTGGCTGCCAGTGGCTATCGGGAGCAGTCCCATGCTTGTTACTCACGGCACCTGGCGAAGATTTACTAATGATTGAACCTATTTCAGATGGTTCTAATCAAATCCGCTTGGGTGGACTTAACTGCATCTTGATGCCGCATGGTTTGGGTGTGAGTGCTCAAAGAAGTTTAAATATTGCCTATAGACCAGATGGTTTGCAGATCAATGGAAGCTATTTTGAGAGCCACGCTTCTCTCAAAAATAATCCCACCTTTTCGATTCGAGGAACAACTAGCAAGGTCGAACCGGTGGTTCGTCAAATATTGGCCGTTTGCCCAGGTCGGATATCAGCTAAGTTGCGGCCAATTTTAACTTATCCTATAATAGATAAACACCTATTATGCCATTAGATATACAAGCACAAAACCTGCTGGATGCCGCTCGATCTTCAGGATTGCCACCGATTAATCACGTATCAGTTGCGGAAGCTCGCGCGCGCATGGAGAAAGCTCTCACCTATGCGGGAGAGCCTGAGCCGCTTGGTTACGTTAAAGATATTGTAATCCCAGGGCCTGGAGGACTTCTGACATTGCGGCATTATCATCCCTCTATAGCAAATACACTTCCGGCTGTTGTTTTTTTTCACGGAGGGGGCTGGGTACTCAACAACCTTAATACACACGACCATCTTTGCCGTGCATTAGCTAACCAATCTGGTTGTGCTATTATTGCCGTGGATTATCGACTCGCCCCGGAGGCCCCTTACCCCGCCGCGGTCGAAGATGCGTGGGCAGCGGTACGCTGGGTACATGCAAATGCTCTGCAAATTGGACTTGATCCTATGCGTTTGGGAGTAGCGGGTGATAGCTCGGGAGCAACGCTGGCTGCTATTGTTTCTCAGCTAGCCCGCGATGTGGGAGGGCCTCCATTAGTATGCCAAGCCCTTATCTATCCAGTCATGGATCATTGGACAGCGGACACTAAATCGTATCGTGAGGTTGGTACTGGCTATTCGCTTTCGCGGGATTTGATGATTTGGTTCTGGAAACACTACCTTCCGGAAGGAGCCGATCTTACTAATCCAAATATTTGCCCATTGCGTGCGGCACAATTTGACAATCTCCCGTCAACAATCGTTCTTACTGCAGAATTCGATCCTTTACGGGATGAAGGTGAAGATTATGCGCAACGTCTTCGTGATGCTGGAGTGCCGGTTATATGTTCTCGCTATGATGGCATGATGCATGGCTTTGTTATTCAATTTCGACTCTTGGACAAAGGCCGACTTGGACTGGCGGAGATTGCATCTTTTTTACGTCAACATCTCATGTCACAAAAATGAGTCGAACCTTATTAATGATTAGGCACGGGCCAACAAAGGAAAACGCTGAGGGTATCTTCATGGGCCGAATGGATGCTTTTTGTACTCCGGAAGCACTTTCCGCAGCGTCTGCTCTTGGTCACACCTTGATGTTACCGGAGCATAGTCATCTTTTCACATCTCCCCTGCAACGTTGTCTTGGCACAGCTGAGGCAGTTTTCTCTGGTCGCGTCGCGCAAATTGATGCGCGATTGACCGAGCGCGATTTGGGGAAATGGGGAGGGTGTTCAAAGAAGTTGCTTAGAGTAGCTTGTCCTGAGGCCTTCCTACCGAGCGGACGACTCGACCCTTACTTTACCCCACCGAGCGGTGAATCGCTGATAGATTTCTGCCAGCGCGTTGCCGCATTCTTAAAAATGGTTGCAACAATGGGTAGCGATAACGCAACTATTGTCGTAGTTTCGCATAACGGTGTCATTCGGCTAACGCGATACCTCTTAGAGGGATTGCCAATTGAGCAATTATTCGCTGAAGGTGAACCCCACCTTGCGCCGAGCACATTCATTTGCGATCCTCTCTCGGATCCTTTCTTCGAGTCGCGGGTCATGCAAATCTGTGGGAGAAGTTAATAGAACTATCATGAGAAAAGAAATGGCCGAGTATGATCGGTGTTTTCCCGAGAATTATGGCTGGCGTCGTTGGTTGTACACTATGGGGGAAAATGCTGCGTTAACGTGGTTTCGTTGGCGCATTCGCGGAATCCCCCTCGGTTCGCCCCGATGGCATCGTTTGCAGGAAAAGCTCAGCCATGGCAGCGCGGTAGGTATTGAAGTCAAGCGGCGTAATACATTTTACGAAGACACACTGGAAGGCGGCTGTCCCGGGATCCATACATTACCCGGCGTGATTATTTATTATCCACGGAATGTCCGTTTCGGACACAATGTATTTTTGAACCGGGGTGTTTATGTGGTTGCACCGGAAAAAGTTGTTTTTGGTAACCATGTGTTGGTCGGGCCATATGTTATAATTAACAGTGGCAATCACCGATACAATGATTCATCTCGCCTGATTCGGGAGCAGGGCCACAAACTCGCGCCCATCCAGATAGAAGACGATGTGTGGATCGGAGCGCACGCCGTTATTATGCCGGGTGTGCGGTTAGGGCGTGGATGCGTAATTGCAGCGAGTGCGGTTGTAACGAAGTCTGTCGAACCTAACACGGTGGTAGCAGGCATTCCCGCGACCACCGTTATCAATCATCGGGAACCTTAATCTCCAGAACGGAAGCCCCTCTAATTTTAGTGGGCGATTATGCCTTGTGTACCCCATCTGATTGATGCTGGTAAATCACAGCGATAACCTTGAAGTGAAGTTCCGAATATACCTTAGCGAGCGTTGCTGAGTGCCCCCATCTGAGCTGCCTACGGATGAAAATAACTGCTTTGCTTACGCAAGACTGATTTCCTGAAGGGCGAGGCTAATAGATAATAGCCGTTGCCTTCAGAGGCAAGACTGGATGCGCCCGAGGGCTTGGATCACCTGAAAAGGAAGCAAAACTCACTTTTTGGCCTATTTCGGGAATCCGGCCACAAAACGATTCAAAATGATAAAATGAGTCTCTATTAGAATTCTGATGGGTGATGAATCCCGTATTTTTAAACGGTTTTCCTGCAAATTTAATTTGGCCATATTCACGTGGCGCATCCGAGTACGCGATTTCGGAGAGATGTTGAACAAACGTGTCAATATTCGGACGCCGCAAAGGATCTCTTTGAAGACCTGCCTTTATCAAGGCATCAGCGGCACTGAACAGATCCTTGAATTGCCCCTTCCCAGCATAATGTGGAACGTTATAAGGTGGAGACTCATTGTTGGCTTTCATAACCGCAGAGATTCCAATTCCGAATGGGGGGCTTCCATACAGCAAGTGATAAAATATGGCTGCAATAGCCCAAATATCAGCTGGCTTTCCAGAGGAAGAGAAATTTAAAGCCACTTCTGGGGCCATATAGGGGAACGCCCCTTGCAAAGTCGAGGATTTGCTTCCTGTAAGGCCAGAACTACTGTCAACGGCTGTCTTGATTTCGGCCTCTGCCATTTTTGAGATACCGAAGTCCGTAATTTTTACAGTCGTTACGCCGGCATTCGAGGAGACCATTATATTACTCGGCTTTAAATCGCGATGTATGATATTTGCGTGATGACAGGCTGCCAAACCTCTTGCGATGTGGTGAATGACGTGGCAAGCCAGATGGACATCAAAGTAGTCGAAATCGCGGTCTAGCCGTTGTTGTAAGTTTTCGCCCTCCACGTACTCTTCGATGAGATATTCTTTGTCACCTAGGCTCACATAGTCGAGCGTAGCAGCTACGTTTGGATGCGCGATGGCGGCGCTTGCCTGGGCGCTACGGAGGAATTTCTTTTTGGCTCCGTCTGAATGGGGACTCTTCAGCGCAACAATCCTGTCGAATGCCCAGTCGTGGGCGGAAAATACCGTCTGCATCCCTCCTTGCCCGATGGGCTTGGAAGAAACTTCGTAGCGGTCAGCGATCAGTGTCTTAGAAGAAGGCATGTTAAAAAACGATTTCAGGCTGGGAAATGTCAAAAGTTATGAAATGGCGAGACGAACCCTTTGCAGGGGAACCAATACTGATAATGCATGAGCGTTGTAAGGAGATTTCTGCGTTCACCAGCCGCCCGTTGATATAGCACTCGTTTGGCCACGAGGTAATGTTGTACTCCAGGCCATTGTACTGGATCGTTAACGGATTTTGGCCTGGGAAGGTAATTTTAGCCGCAGATTTGCTTTGATTGATAACAATAGCATTTTCAAGGGATTGGCTAGTGAGGAGGGCAGAATGCTTGCCCTGCGTTAGCCTCGCGCGCAAGGCATCTCGAAGAGCAATACTGGTAGGTCGCTGTTGAGGATCGTGGGCTATGCAGGCTTCCAGTAAGTCACAGAGGGCATGATCGTCGTCGAGTACCGAGAACGAGTTGAACGGGGGAGGAGGAGCTATTTTCTGCCTCAAAGCACCTCGCGCAAATTCGCCACACAGGTTTCCTTGGGAGAATAGAAGATGAGCTATTACGCCAAACGAATATATATCAACTTCTGGCTTAGGCTGCATGGGTCTTGCAAAAACTTCTGGAGCCTTATACGCAAAAGTACCACGCCCGATCTCCGTTCTATCATCAAAAGAAAATGAGGCTATCCCAAAATCAAGGATTTTCAGTACGCCTTCGTCATCGATTTTTAAATTTGAAGGGGTTATATCCCTATGCACGAGTCCTGCGGAATGGATATCAACTAATCCTTGAGCAATCTGGTACAGTAATCTTAAGATCGCTTCGAGATTCATGCCAGAGTGATCAAGGTCTTTTAATAAGAAGCCGGTTATATACTCTTCTACGATTGCTATTGCTTTACCATTTTCCTTTATTTGGTCCAGACACTTAACCACGTGTTTTGAAGATACCAATGACACTTTTGCTACTTCCTTATGTAAGGCGTTGAGGGTGGCAGCATCTTTGGGAACCTTGACAGCCACTTGTCGGTCCAAATAGGTATCCTTAGCCAAATAAAAAAACTTCTGCCCTCCTATGCCAGTAGGTTTATCATCCGCGATATGATAGCGCGGCGCAAGTAGGTCCTTGATGGACATAGTTTACTGGATAACTTTAAGAAATGGCTTTTTCTTTTTACCTGGTCTGGCCGGTTTTCGACCCTGCTTCTTAGCATCAGCCGGTTTCTTCCGGGGTGTAAATGTGGAGCTATCGCTGAAAAGGTCTCCATCCCCTTTCTTCTTTAAAAGCGGTAATCGGGCGGCGTCCTCCTTCAATTCGGTGGAAGCCTGGGTGATGGCTTGTGATGGGCTCGGTAACTGGATGAATACTTCGTTGTAACTCGTAAATAAACGGATAACGTCGGCAACCCAAAATTTACCAAGAGCTACCAACCATTCTCCTAATGGCAAGCAGACTAAGGAGGAGTTATCCCTCGCTGCCGACCAAGAATGGAGGGTCAGGAGATGATCTACAAACTCCAAAGGTGAAACTGCGGCGGATGCCAAACTCGCTAGGGTTTCGTGGTTGATGTCATGTGCTCCATCGGATGATAAAAAAAGGCCCAACTGCGAATCTGTCGAGGGAAGCACCAAGTCTTCAAGCTGAATTGACGCCATACCCATGGATTGGGCGAGTCGTTGGCCCAACTGAGGGTGTATATCATTTGCGTCATGACTCCGTTTCAAAAATTTCTCAAGAGTATCATCGCTCGATATTTGCTTGATTCCTGACGGGCCATAGGAATAGATGCGGCTGTCTCCCACGTTATAAGCGCTTACTTCACCAGAAGCGGTAAAAAGAACTGCAGATAACGTGCTCCCAGATTTATTTACATATTTCTTGTTAAGAAGTTGATTGCTCGAAAGGATCGAATCTCTTAAAAATTGTTGGACATTGGTCCATTGCGAGGAAGCCATCGTTGAAATTAAATACGCCAATGAATCACGCGCGCATTCAGCTCCAGCTTGCATTCCTCCAAGACCGTCACAAAGGGCAGCTAGGAATAGTGCCGGTCTTTCTTTCGTGGGAGGAAAGGTAACGATTGTTACGCGGTCTTCATTTTCCGGTCGTACCTTGCCCTTATAACTTCCCAAGGCTGGACCATTCGCGTAAATCTCAAGCGCTTGTTTATCACGTCGATTTTTATTTAGTGCACGACTAATACTTTGGAAAAGGTACTCTGAATAATTCATGGGGTGCGAAAGAGTTGTCGAAGATATGCGTCTATTCTTTAAGCGTCCTAAGCGTAGGACGCTTAAAGTAAAAGGTCATGCAAAAATACATCGACGGCCATCGGAATGCAATCAGAGCCAAAAGCGTTTCATCGGCTTCAATCATACTTGCCTCTGACGGTTAGGTATTCCAACGCTCGGCAGGCCTAAGATTCACAACTTTTAGGGCTTCTTCTTCAGTAGGTGGGAAGTAATGAGGCACCTCAAAAGAGAAGCAAAAATAACGACTCTTGGAATTGGAAGCGGTTACAGCAAGACGAACGTGATAGGCACTGGCTCCGAGTTTGGTGGAACCATCAGAAGGCATAGGTTCGGTAAGTAAATGAAACTCCATTGCCTGAGCATTTTCTGTGTAAGGGGGAGAACCACCGGCGCGATGTATTAGGGTACCAAAATCACAATAACGATGAAACGAGGGATTGATCGATGCTGCAACGGATTTCCCCGTATGTGTCCATTTCAACGGAATGGGAACGAGATCGAGTTGTAGCGAGTTGCTTTTACTCCCCCTTCGCAGTTCGACAATCCACAGTTCAACGTTTTGAGCCGCAGTCCTTGATACGTTTTCCACCTTTACACGAAACCACGTACCCGCAGGCATTCTTTGGCAGTAGGGTGACTGAAGCTGAACTGATACTTCAAGCTTTGGGGCGAAAAAATAACTCTTTAAAGAGTCTCCCCAGATAGCTAAAGCCGCCACGAGAAATGCTCCAACTGCTATGAAAAATTGTATCCATAAGTTATCCAAGCCTTGGCGCACCATTTCTTGTTCAAACGGAGTCATCGCAGCTATTTACGCAAAAAATATGATGAAATAACAGCAGAATGAACCTGCCCGATGACAGATATCCCCGATCATCTCGCTTCATCGTCCGCCACTAAGAGGATTTACCTGAGGACCTAAATATCAAAGCATGCCCAATGCCTTCCAAATCACATCTTCAGCCACGCCAAATGCCAATATTTTTTTGAAGATGTGCTGATTTATAACCTTGTGGGGATTATTTGTAAGCACAGCAATAAGACTCGCATTGCTTTCGTCATCCGGCATGCCGGGATCTCTGATGATGATTGGGTGCTTGCCGCCACGGCAAATGCGCAGCCCTGCAATCTCGGCAACCTTAAGCCATTTTCCCATGCTTTTGATGCTACCTAGTCTTCCATATAAATTCTTGCGAACGATGAGGTTTGTCATTTGCGCGGAAATTATTTCTTTTTTCCACCAATGAGAGAGTAAGTGGATTCCTTTGCGGACCTTCTTGCTATTTCTCCCGCTATGAGTTCGATGGAATTATCGATGCTTAAAAGCAGCTCGACTTGTTTCTGACCAAGCTGATTCTGCCTCGTGAGCAAGGAAAGTAATGTTTTGATAGATGGGCGACAAAAAACGTCCCGCTGCTGGGTGTGTTTTATTTTTTTCATACACCGCAGAATATCCGCTGCGAGTAAATCACCGTAGACGCGCATTCTTGCTCATATGGACAAGATTTCCATCTTCCATCATCACTACCGGCCTCGACTTGACAGAGATAGATTCAATGTAAAAATCAAGCTTGTGTAAATGAGCCGCCGGGGCTAAATGGCTAAGCTCCGTTAACCGAATCCATCACCTAGCCCATCGCATGCAGATCGAAAAAAGCAGACGTGAATTCGTGGGAGAATTTTTCCGATTGGGTGGCCTATTTGCATCCGTAGCTTCTTGGAAAGCTTGGATTCTTATCCATGCAGCAAAGACCTACCATGACGATCCCATCTTTGATCGCCCATTGGTAACGGAGCCATCGGAGTTAATAGATGCCTTCTCAAAGGCGAAAGGTGGAGCACTGGTCTATCAATGCCAATTGTTTTTCCCCATTTACATTACGGGTCACGAAGTTGAAAAGGTATTCGATCTTGAAAAACTTTGTCAGCAGAGAATGAAGGACGCCCATCCGATTACCCAATCCCGTCTTCGTATTATTCCAGCCATAGCAGCCGCGAATACATTGGCATCTGCTCGTGAAAACGATGTGGCCGAGCTACGTCACCTGATTTCTAACATGCATCGTGCGGCAGCAGGTGATGAGGCCCCTTGTCGCATGACCTTGGGCATATTTTGGACATGCATGACGGCAGTTGTTCAGCGAAACAAGCATAATTGGGAGCGCTTCTTGGTTGGAACCGACATTCTCAATGAAGCGAAAGATCTCTGCCTCCTTTATATCCAAGGAGACGAGTCAACTGCCATTCTCCTTCAAGCTGCATCCTCGGCATGGCAGTTTTTGCAAACATACAGAACTGCTTTAGCGCTGCGCGAAGATCCCGCGTCCATTCGAGAGTATCGGGCAATTAACGCGTGTATGCATGAAGTTCGATCTACTTGGCGCAATCCGCGCTATGCATGGCTAGGTCACATCGAAGAACTCTGCCAAGGCCGTCTTGACTATGATGAAGTATTGCCCGAATTTTTTGAACTAATCATAGGAAGATCACGCTTCCAAAAAGATATTCCTTTATACAAGGCAGCAGATTTTTCTGTCCTGTTGCGATTGCAACATATCTACCTTAACCACCTAGTAGGAACAGGAAATCTGCAGTCCGAATATATCGCCAATGAAGAGGTCGCAGTAGAAGCACAAAATCGGGCTTTCGCCCTTTTGGTAAACTACGGCGTGACTCCCAAAGATTGGCCGAGCCTTAAGTCACAGAGTAAGGGCCTACTAACGATAGAAGCAACCCGATACTTTGATTCGGTTTTCGGACGATTCGACTCCTATGCAGCACACGCAGGCGCAGGCGCAGAGGAACACTATGCTAAATGGCTTTCTAGACAAGTACCATTCCGCAAGCTCCCCGAAGAGGTTGTTGCCGAACACGCATACGATTCACCTGATATTGTAGGAGAATCGCTTGAGCATCTAAAAGCTTCCGTTGAAGCAGTAGCTCGCCTAGCTTTCTGCATGCCTGCCATTCTACATGGCCTCGACATGACGAAAACCAAGGGGGATGCTATAGTAACGCCGGAAATTACCCAGGCTATTGAGGGTATCCTTCAACAGCCACGGTATGACAATGCCTTTGGTTTGTTGGCTGAACGAGCGCCTCAATTTCGTGAGAAATTGTCGCTCCGCCATCAGGCAGTCCCTCCTCTCAAAGAGCTTGGGAAACTGGCGAAAAAAGTAGATTCTTTGAAAACAACCTCGGTGAGAAATGATCTCACCGAGAAAGGTGATGTCGTTTCTCCTAACGAAAGGAGAGTTATGGCAGCACCCTCAAAAAGTGAAACTAGTAATGATAAAGCAGTGGATTTAATAGGTCCCTTGTCTCTACCTATTTCTACCATCGTAACGCTTCTCGCACCATCTCACATAAAAATCAAATTTCCAAATAGAGAAATAGGCATAGAAGGATTTGGAATTTTGTATGACTCTGGGTATGGAGTTGAAGCTTTTGGAAATCACACCTTTGGTCTAAGCTCAGAAAAGCAACTTCAATTGTTAATGGAAAATAGCATTCCGTACGAAATCGTGAAAGGTTAGGTATTTTATGATTAGGTCTTCTGGTTGGGAATCCAAAATTCTTTATGCATTCTTGATCGGTAAAATAAGCCGTGATGGAACTCCAATTGCAATGCACAGGGTAAAGACAGTTCTTTACGACTTGTTTGAAACTTTAAAGCGAGAAATTGGAGGCATAACAAGAATGAGACCCTTTGAAGCTACAGGAGAAACGTCCCTTTGGGGCAATGAGCCGACAACTGTAGTCTTGGTCTTGGCAGACCTTAATCATGAAGAAAAAGTTGATACTCACATTGCGGACCAAGGTTTAGCCGTGGCCCAAGCATTAACTCAAGACCAAGTATGGATTACCAAACAAGATGTTAATCTATATATTGCCCATCATCCCAGTTAGACTCAAATCTTGCCGAAATAGCATTTAACCCCCTACCTTAAAGGCAAGGGGTTTTTTATTATACAAAATATTTTGCGATCCACTAACTTCTTCCCCCACTTAACGACCTACATACATCGTATGTAGGGGCTACCGCCCGCAACGTGTGACTGGTACGGCCTAACCGCCGCACGACTGGCTCCCAACGTGTCGTCGCGCTACCGCCCGACTATTCACTTTCTCCCAAGGGCTATCCGGGTGCAGGCCACCTAGCCGGTGTCCTTTACCAGAAAGTGAATAGTCGGGCGCTGCGGCCTACCGGCCTTGCTTCGACACGTTGGGGACTGGTTTAGGAGGAGGTGCTATCGCACCGACGACGGGTTCACTATCGTGACGAGTTCACGTGTTAAGCGCGGAGGACGACCTATTCACGACTGGTACGAAAGCGGTCAAGACGCCCTAACTTGGACATCCTTGGGAGAAAGTGCGCCGTGAATACGGCGTTTTTTAAGACAGCCGCGCCAACTGGCGCGTCCGTTTTTCGGCCCCGATGATATGATGCGGCGCGTCGGAGCGTGGATCATTTCGGATTTCAAAACCAGTCGCCATTACCTCGGCGGCCTGTTCCCCATACATTTGCTGCCGCAGTTCCTTCATCAAAGCCTAAAGGACACGAGACTTTGATAAAGGACAGGGGTGGCGACTGGTCTTGGAACCATGAAAAATCACCCATACATCATCATCGGAGAGCGGCAAGGCTGGGGACAATCCCGGCCTTTTGGTATTTCCCAGGGCGACCAGCGCCAGCACATCTATGTCATCGGAAAGACCGGCTCCGGCAAAACCACGTTGCTCCGCAACCTGATCATCCAGCACATCGCCTTGGGCCATGGCATCGGTCTCATCGATCCCCACGGCGATCTAGCCGAGGAATTGTTGCACCATATCCCGCCGCATCGCGCCGACCACCTGGTCTATTTCAATCCGGGAGATCTTCAATTTCCCATTGGGTTGAACGTACTCGCAAACGTGGCTCCTGATGATCGCCATCTGGTGGCCTCGGGCGTGGTGAGCGCGTTCAAGGGAATCTGGCGGGACTCCTGGGGTCCGCGCACCGAGTTTTTGTTATATAATGCCGTTTCCGCTCTCCTTGATTGCCGAAACGCCACCCTGTTGGGCGTCAATCGCCTCCTTACCGATGACAAATACCGAGCCAGGGTCATTCGCCAGATCAAAGACCCCTTCATCCGGGCCTTTTGGGCCGAAGAGTATGGGAACTATGATCCGCGCTTCCAGCGCGAGGCCATCGCTCCGATCCAGAACAAGCTTGGACAATTTCTCTTAAACCCGGTGGTGCGAAACATTCTGGGCCAGGTCAAAGCGAAGGTGGATATTCCTTTCATGATGGACAATAAACGGATTTTCATCGCCAATCTCTCCAAAGGCCACCTTGGCCATGAAAAAGCCAATCTTCTCGGTTCGCTCCTCACCACGCAATTCCAGTTGGCCGCGATGGGAAGAGCAAATCGGCCCGAAGAAAAACGCCGGGACTTCTATCTCTTTATCGACGAGTTCCAGAATTTCTCGACGGATGCTTTCGCCTCGATCCTCGCCGAAGCTCGCAAGTACCGCTTATGCCTTTCGCTTTCGCATCAATATATTGATCAGTTGTTCCTGCCGGTTCGACAGGCCGTGTTTGGTAACGTCGGAACGTTCATCGTCTTTCGCATCGGCTACGCTGACGCTGAGGTGATGGAAAAAGAATTCAGCGAGACGTTCTCTGCCAGCGCCCTGGCCGATCTTGACCGGTATGAGGCCATCGTGAAACTGCTCGTAGATGGAACCAATATTGAGCCGTTCCGGGCCAGGATGCTTCCGCCCTTGGAGAATCGCGTGGGGCGAAAGGAGAAGCTCATCGCCCTGTCACGGCAGCGTTTCGCCATGCTGCGTGCCGTGATTGAGGAGAAGCTTGGAAGGTGGATGAAGACGATGGAAGGCGCACATCAGACCGAATGATGTTCAGCCAAATGTCTGTCGGCAACTTGGGCCTCATGGGGTATAGTCCACCTATGTCATTGTCCCTGGATCAAGTCGAAGGAACTAAATACTTTGCTGAAAAATACGAAATCATTCGTGACCTGCCGCTCGTTGCGGAAAAGAAGATTATCTTGTCAGATTCCAATGATAAGTCTGTACGCGTTTGTCGGTTCTGCGGTTTGTCCAAGCCTGCTGTGACCTTCCATAGGAAGGCCCATGCGATATCTGAATTTTTTGGAAACAAATCCATTCTCTCCCAAAACGAATGCGATACCTGCAATGAATATCTTGCCCAGCATTGCGAAGACGATCTGTCCAAATGGTTCGGACCTCTCCGGGCTGCGACGAGGATGAAAGGCAAGGGAGGTATGCCCACCTACAAGGCGGATGGGATTAGAATCGAAGAGGGACCACATGGAATCTCGATCAGCGTAACGAAACCGATTGGCGACATGGGAATCAGTGAAGACGGTCCGTTCACCTTTACCTTGCCGGTTGCGACGCCTTCGCAACCGTTCATTCCCATCAACGCAGCTAAGGCGCTTGTAAAAATGGCCTGTTCGCTCGTATCACCTTCAGAGCTAAAGGAATGCAAGCAAGCTATTGATTGGGTCCGTGGGCGGATGGTTGCCAAGATGTCTCGTTTCCCTGTCTTGTTTGCATTTACGCCCGGAGCCAATCCTTACGTCATAGGAAAGGCACTCGTACTTCGTCGTAAGGTGAACGAACCAATTCCGTACCTGTACTGCATTATTGCGTCCTCGAATGTCCGATTCCAGTTTTTCGTTCCCTTTTGCCCATCCGATATGCCGCCTGACAAAAAAGAGGTAACGTTTTCATTGCGGCACTTCCCATTTCCATTTGGGGATGATTGGCCCCACGGGAAAACTAAATTTGGGATGCTCAATTGGGCAGGACAGGAATCTATCGTGGTTACACCCGAAGTGAGTTTCCACGTCGAGAAAGCTGTAAGGCAGAACTCTCCCGAAAAGTAGCCCGCCAATCCAGCGATTGGTTTTAATGGCGAAGCAACGAGACAAAGTATCTAACCGCGCAAAAAGTCACGCCTACCTCATTAGCCCACCCGCTGAAAGAATGCAGGCATGGAGTCCTCACGCTTGCCTCGCTTCAAACGCGCCCCCGCAGTTGCCCCCATGCAACTGACGGAGCGCGACCATGACATAATCCGGCTGGTATCCCGGCATCGTTTTCTCCGTTCTTCGCATATCGCGGTCCTCATCGGCGGCAGCTCGCAGCAGCTTTTGCGGCGTTTGCAGATGCTCTACCACCACGGCTACCTCGAACGCCCCCGCGCCCAGATCGACTATTACCATCAGGGCGGAACCCGTCCTTTCATATACGGGTTAGGGAACAAAGGTGGGACGCTTCTAAAGCGCGAAGGTGGCATTGCCCTGGGCAAAGTCTCATGGGGCGAGAAGAACCGGGGCATTCGAGGCATATTCCTCAAACATGCCATCATGGTTTCGGACGTGATGGTGGCGCTTGAACTCGCCTGCCGGGAAAAGGGCGATGTTCGACTCCTGACGGAGGATCAGCTTGGAGACGATCAGCCCCGACCGTTTCAATGGAGGGTGAATATAAAAGGGGGCTTGAAATTGGGAGTCATCCCCGACCGCGTTTTCGCCCTGGAATTTCCCGACCGGGACGGCGGGAGCAATCGGGCGTATTTCTTCCTTGAAGCCGACCGGGGCACCATGCCGGTGACGCGCCGACATCTTTCTCAGACTTCCTTTTTCCGCAAGCTCCTTGCCTACGAAGCCACCTGGTCCCGGTCGATCCATCGCACGAAGTTCGGATTCAACCGCTTCCGGGTGCTTACGGTCACGACGAGCGCCCTGCGGGTGAAGTCGATCATGGAAGCCTGTTCCCGACTGAAACGAGGTCATGGATTGTTTCTCTTTGCCGATTTCAAATCATTGCAAAGTGCGCTCTCCATTTTGTCGCATCCGTGGCAGACCACCCGGTCCGGTGTCGAGGCCACCTTGCTTGAATAAGTCATGATGGTTTTACCAATCTTCAATGATTGAACTTGTAGCTTTTGGTCCATGAACTATGACATGGTGAATGTTCGACAATTCTACCGTTTTTGTGCTGGGCGCAGGAGTAAGTGTTCCTTACGGCTTCCCATCGGGGATAGGTCTGGTGGACGCTATATGCAAAGGCTCTACTTCAAGGCGAATTGTTATTCCGCAGATTTTGAAACAAGCACTCCCCGGAAGACATATAGAGATTGATGCTTTTCTGACTGCATTGCGTGAATCACAACCCTATTCGATTGATCGCTGGCTAGAATCCAATCCGAAATATATGGATATGGGGAAACTCGCCATCGCGCTTGTCATTGCCGATGCGGAAAAAACTTCTCTTCATAAAGAGGTAGAACCTCATGAAGATTGGTTTAGATGGATATGCCAGGCCATGCTTACCGATAAAATAAAGGACTTAGTTAAGAATAACATCACGTTTCTGACTTTTAATTACGATAGGCTTGCTGAACGCACCCTCTCTCGTTTCATTACGCATCATTATTTAGAGGCTTCTCCGACTGAAAGAACGGAAGCCATTGAACAAGTGAGCCGAAAGATACTGCATGTTCATGGAATGCTTAAGTATAATCCTGTGCCGAATCACAATGGGTCGTATGGATGCATTTCCATTGAGGATATGTTCCGACCGGAAGCGGGGGGCAGGAGAAATGAGGCGGCAGCACTCGCACATTACATGGCACAAACCATAAAGATCATTTCCGAAGACGATCACGATAAGGCAATTTTAGCTCAAGCTTCTGCTGCTTTTGCTGTGGCGCAAAAGATCATCTTTCTTGGCTTCGGCTACGATTCTAGAAATTTGAGCCGAATTGGCATGGCTGTAAAAAGAAATGATGTTACTGCATTACCGCCAGTGAATCCCAATACCGATCCCTTAAACTATCCCATCATAGGCAGCGCAATGGGGCTTGAGTTGGCGCAAAGGAGATCGATTAAAAACTTTTGCAACGGACGAATCTATCTCGATGAAGACGGTCTTAATGCGAAGCAATTCTGCGACCGATACGTTACTCTTCAGCCATAGTTTTAATTTTAGCTGTCTCCTTCCTTCATCAGATTTGCCGTAACCGGCAAATCTGCCCGTCTTCTCCGCTTTCTTCAGGGCAGTAGGATGGGCATTGGAATCGGCTCAATGTCTTTGAGCCGCATGTGTTCCTCAACCTTAACCACAGGAGTAATATGCCCAACCATACGTTTGTGGACTTCAAGGCCGTTAAAGCGGCTATCACCATGAAGCAGGTGCTTATGCATTACGATCTGCTCGACCGCTTCAAGAGGAGCGGCGACAGCTTAAGCGGTCCCTGTCCGATTCATGGAGGCGAGAATCCCACCCAATTTCGGGTGAGTTTGAGCAAAAATGTCTGGAACTGTTTCAGTCAATGCAAATCCGGCGGCAATACGCTGGATTTCATCTCCAGGCTGGAGAACGTAAGCATTCATGGCGCGGCCCTCAAAGCCATTGAATGGTTCGGTCTTGATTCCGAGGCGATGACGGCGCATTCCCATGGAGAACATCAAAACGAGGCTTCGAAGGAGGAGGCCGCTCCTCCCTCGAAACCGAAGAAGGCCGCCACAGCCCCGGAGAAAAGCAAAGCCAATCCGGTTCTGAAGTTTCGTCTCGACAAGCTCGAACGAGATCATCCCTATCTTATGGTGCGCGGATTGACGCCCGAAACCATCGCCTATTTCGACATAGGTTTCTGCGCCAAAGGCATGATGGCGGAACGGATCGCCATTCCGATCAGGAACCCAGAGGGTAGCATCGTGGCCTATGCGGGCCGCTTACCAGGCGAGCCGACCGATGATGCGTCCAAATACAAACTGCCGCCAGGATTCAGGAAAAGTCAGGAGTTGTTCAATCTTGATCGAGCCAGTACGGAACCGAAGGAGATGCCGCTGGTGATCGTAGAAGGATTCTTCGATTGCATGAAGCTTCATCAAAACGGCTGCCGCAAAGTGGTGGCTCTCATGGGAAGCACCATGTCGGAGGCACAAGAGAAATTGATCCGGCAATGCATTGACAGCCGAAGTCGCGTTATCGTCATGCTGGACGAAAACGATGCGGGCAAAGCGGGACACGAGGATATTACTTGTCGCCTGTCGAAGCATTGTTTCGTCAAAGTGCATGTCTTCGATACCCAAGATGCCGAGCCGGAGCATTTAACCGCCGAGGATGTGCAGGCATTTCTCGGATAACGTGACAATAGGCAGGGATATACAAAGGGCGACCAATAGGTCGCCCTTTTTTATTCCTCCTTATGGGCTGAATGCCTGATTTGTAATCTGGACTTCACTTAAATATGTAAGTGATATTCTGGATTGTCCTGTGACCACGATTTCGTAAGGTGCAGTCATGTCCTTGTCATCCCTATCTAGTGACCAACTTCACTCCCTGATCAAATTCATCAAAGAAAAGGAGATGATTCAAGCCAAGCTTGCCCGAGTCGAGCGGTCACTCTCAGCATTAGAAGGTGGCAAGGTTGCGAAGAGAGAACCTAGCGCCAAGAAGCGCAGCTCGCGTCGCCTTCGCCGCCCAGCTTTAAAGAGCTCAGTGCTTAAGGCGTTGGAGGCAGTCGGGAAAAAGGGACTTAGCGTCAAGGAAGTGGCCAAGAGCATCAAGGCAAAGCCTGCGAGCGTTTCTGTCTGGTTTTATACCACCGGCAAAAAGGTCAAAGGACTCATGAAGATTGGCCCTGGACGATATGCGTATCTGCCCTAGGAGCTTGCTGAAAAAGTCATCGTGCGAAAATTTGACTTTGAAAATAACCATCAAAACACCATGACTGCATCACGAACGTCTCTTATAGACGATTTTACGAGGACGTTTTTTTCCAGAATTTTTTTCGAGACCTTTTTCAGCAAACTCCTAGATCACAGTTTCAGCCAAGCATCTAGTTTCCCTAGAATATAGAATTTTTCCGCAGCTTGCTTTAGATACCAAGGTATGCCAGCTTGGGTCATCAATTCGTAGATGCATTTCCTAAGTTGGTCTTTGAGATTGCCGCGAGCTGTTTTATCCAATTGGGAGACAGCTGCGTCATCCGCATCAAGTTTTGCAACAGCAGAGACATTCGGATCGAGCGGGATGTCGAGTCCTGGGTTGTAGCGGATAGGACCTAAACTTGGACTGGCTCCTTCATTCTGCTGGGTTCGCAGAAAGGCTTTCGCCTTATTCCGGCCTACATCATAGTCGTGCTGGCGATAGGCTTGGCTGAAAAAGCCGCCAAATGAAAAGAGGGGGTCACAGGCCAATTCCTCATCGGTAGCCGTGATGCCAATGATGTTCATTTCGTCTTTGTCCTGGATATCAGCCGCCAACTCAAGGGTCAGGAGGGCCTCGACCCATGAATCGGCAAGGGCCTGCGAGGCCGCTTGAAGTGTCAAGTATTCCTTTAAAAATTGGGATTTCAGTTGCGTCCTGATTTTATTCAGATCGAGTCCTTTTTGTTCGGCCATCAGGACGTTAAGGGCAGTTGAAGTTCGGTCCAACTGTGCGGGAGTGATTTTACCGTCAAGAAGGACTTCCATTAAATCGTTGGCACGCTGGTTGAAGATTCTGATGCGGTCATTGACACTTTCGGCCTGAATCCAGTCGTGAAAACGGGCTTGTTGGAAAATCGCCCCAAGAAGAGCTTTGGCGGTATTCCAAAAATTGGCTTTGTCTGCCGTGAGCGGTCCTGCCTGATTTTTAGCCGGGTTCTCCACAGCTATCGTGGAATCTTTAGCGCCAGGTGCGATAAAAAGATAAAATCTTTCATCTGCCTGGTCCTCATCGCCGATTATATCAACAAGGTTTTTGGCAAGACCGAGCGGCTCGTTTTGGAATACGCCGCCATCAGTATACGCGTACTGGCCATTTGTTGGAGGAAAGCGATATGGATCAGTCCGCCAAGGAAATGAGAAGTCGCTGTTGGCTCGGATGAGTTGCCGGACAGCAAAAGCAAAAGGGAAAGCGCCGCAGGCCACCGCTGTCTGCCGAATCGTTTCCCAATAGGGGCCTGTGGATTCGCCCCCCGACCCGTCAAGTACGCGGACGACTTCATCCTGATAACGAGTATAAATAAATTCGCCGCCAGTTAAGACGGGGCTCGCATAATCGATACCATCAAGGTTGGAGAGTGCTAAGCCGAGACCGAATTGTTTCCGGTTTGGGTCGATGGCAGGATGCGGCACTTTGGCTGGGAGACTTGACGTGAAGATGAACTGCTTTGAGATTTGGTCGATGAGCGCCGAGGAGAGGATTGAGCGTACACCGAAAATGTTGGCATCGTCGGGCAAAGGAGTGAGAAGTTCGTCCAGGGAGATTTTTTGTACCCAGGGAAGATAGAGAGGGTTGGTTGCCGGATCGCGCAGGCTCCCGCCGTCCCAAAGAAGATGTTGCGTCAGGATAGCGGAACTCATTCCCCCGGCGGAAGCGCCGGTAATGATATCGACATAAATAAAATCCTTCTGTGCCTTGGTTTGAGGATCGTTATTATGTTGCGCAATTGCCTCCAACATCTCATAGAGAACGCCTGCTTCATAGCATCCCAAAGAAACGGCCCCGGCAACGGTAATGGCAATATACTTAGGCATCTTGTAACATCCTATTAGTTCTAATTTTGAACCTCAATCGAGGTCTATTCCAGTGGTTTACTAACTTGGAACTATCTTGTTGAATGCGGGTTTGTTTAGCCACGCCGCAAAGTCAGGCAGAGAACGCAGTTTCTTACTAATCGAGGGATTAGCGGAAACCAGTTCTTGTAGCACAGGAATCAGCCCGGCCTCGTCACCCAATTGCGCATAAGCGCAGGCCAAATTAAGCACCGCACCCTGATCCCTATCCTGTCCTTTTGCCTTTTGAGCTGCGAGATAACTCAGCGTTAATTCTACCGAACGTTTTAGTTTAGCTTTGCCACGCGCAGTACTGGGATTGGAAAGGTAGAGATAGCAATAGCCAAGTAATTTATTCACAATCAGCGGGGCTGAATCAGGTTTGAACTGTTCAAGAATCTTTGCCGCCTCTGCAGCTTTTTTCTCGTTCATGTCCTCATCGTTACCGAGTATTGACGATGCCTCATACAACATGGCTTCAGGATCGTTGGGACGATAAGTTAATGCTTTCGCCGCAACCTCTCTAGCCCTGTTAAAATTATTCATGGCATAGAACGCCTTGGCATCAGCTACAAGCTCGCTCGGACGATTAGACTTTCCTGCGAAGGGGTTGCTGACGATTTCTTGGGCAGCTTTAAGCGCATCGGGGCTGACGTTGTTGGATTCCGGTGAAGGATCAACTTCTCCTTTTTGCACCTGCTGTCGAGATTTCGAGAGGCGAGACATTAATTCACTTGTGACGCTCATTTCTACGTTAAGAATAAGACGTCGATTGAAGTACATCAGGAGAAAGCCGATGGTTCCAAGAGCGATTGAAATCATCATGACTATGCCTAGTGCTTGCCCCGACGGTAGCCCGCTAGCCCTGGCCAATACCATCAGGACATGGTAAATCAGACTATCATGAATTTTGGTAAGATCGGCTGCAAGCGCTCCGGTCAACAATGTGGTTATAGCCGTGGCTAATGTTGAGAAGGGCGATTCGTCTGTCCCAAAATTGGAATAAAGAAATCCTAGCAATATTCCGAAATAAAATGCACCGAGGCCAATGAACAACGGCCCCCATGATTGGCTGAGATTAAGCCAGCCTCCAATTAAAACCACCGTCAATGTTGCTACTAGACTACCAATTAATGCGCCATTGAGTTTGTTGATGAGCGACGCGTTAATGCCAGCCCTAGCTCGAAGAATGCTATCGGTATCGTCTCCTGATGAATCTTTGTCCACTTAGTTTCTCCTATTTAAGACCCTGGCTTAAAGCTTGGTTGGTTCACTTTTGGCCTGGCATATGAATGTAACTCTTTTATGACGAAGAAATTATTTGTCTATATTAAAATATGAGCGCAGCTACTAAGTTATCCATATTCAGCTATATCGAGATGTTTTTACATCATGACTTGTATCATACAGAATTGACTTTAGATAACTTTCTCGACTTACTGAAGGAGTACTAGTTTCTCGGTTATCGTCTTTTGTACACATCGACCGCAGGGATAAAACGGTCGTGATCTCATCTCAAAAGGTTTGATCCTACTGTGAGACGGCTCGCAAGCCACTAGCCCAGGACATCCCTCAACTTTAAAGAGGTCTTTTTCTTTCCTGCCGAATCCGGCAAGGATGCGCGTCTTTGCCGAGAAGATGGGGCACCTCAAAATGTGGGCTAGTTAGAGAGTTCTTTTACAACCCCATATTGAAAGGAGAATAGCATGCATAATCAGGCATATCCCGAGGTTCATTCGTTCGTTGATCGTATCATCCAAGGCGATTGCCTTTCCCTGCTGCGGGATCTGCCGGATAATTCCGTTGATCTCGTAGTAACCGACCCGCCTTACCTGATTCGTTATAAGGATCGGGAAGGAAGGAAGATTATCAACGATGACAATGACCGTTGGGTCTACCCGGCTTTTGCTGAGCTTTACCGGGTGCTCAAGCCAGATCGTTGGTGTATTTGCTTCTATGCCTGGAACCGGGCGGATCGATTCCTCTCGGTGTGGCGCGAATGCGGATTTTTTCCCGCTGGCCATTTTGTTTGGGTCAAGCCCTATGCTTCCTTTGTCAACTCCACCCGGATGCGGCATGAACAGGCATATCTTCTTGTCAAAGGCTACCCGCCCCGGCCCGAGAATCCGCCGGATGATGTTCTGCCCTGGCAGTATTCGGGCAACAAGCTTCACCCGACACAGAAGCCGGTTTCCGCGCTGACTCCGTTGGTGGAAGCCTATTCGCGGAAGGATGAAATCGTGCTCGATCCGTTTGCCGGTTCCGGCACGACGGGCATAGCCGCCCGGCAGACCGGGCGGCGCTTCATCCTCTTTGAAAAAGACCCGCAATATTTCCAACCCGCAGAAAAGCGACTGGCCCAAGACCTCCCTCAAAACTGAGAGGGGTCTTTTTATATATTGCCACATCCGGCAAGGATGCCCGCCTTTGGAGAAAGCATCGAGGGACTCAAAATGTGATCTGGATAGAGAGTTCTTTAAACCCACAACGAAAGGAAAAGTATGAATCGTCAGATATATAGTCAGATCACCGAGCGCATCGTAGCCCTGCTTGAGCAAGGCACCGTGCCCTGGCACAAACCCTGGAAAGCAGCGACGGCATGGCCCCGGAATCTTGTCAGCAAGAAGCCGTATCGGGGCATCAACGTCTTCCTGCTCATGGCCGGAAGCTACGAGTCTCCGTATTGGCTCACCTTCCGCCAGGTCATGGTGCTGGGTGGGTGGGTACGCAAGGCAGAAAAATCGTCTGGCATCCTCTTCTGGGACCAGAAGAAGATCGAGGACGAGGAGACGGGAGAAGTGCGGAAAATTCCGCTCCTTCGCTTCTATAGCGTCTTCAATGTCACGCAGTGCGAAGGCCTGGAAAAGGTGACCAAAGAGATGACAGCGTCAGAGCCGCTTGCCGTCACAAAGCCAGCGCAGATTGTGGCCAAGATGCCGCAGAAGCCGCGCATCAAGCACGGCATGACCCATGCCTTCTATTCACCGGGCGATGATTGCGTCAGCCTGCCCATACGAAAGCGGTTTGGGAAAGAGGAGGAATATTATTCCACCCTCTTCCATGAACTCGTCCATTCGACCGGGCATCAGACGCGCCTTAACCGGATGACCCTCACGGAAAAAGCCGGTTACGGTTCCGATCCCTACTGCAAAGAGGAATTGATTGCCGAAATGGGTGCGGCGTTTCTGTGCGGCCACGCGGAGATCGTCGAGAGGACGATTGACAATTCAGCAGCGTATCTCAAAGGCTGGCTCGACCAGCTGAAAAGCGACCATGCCCTGATCGTCCATGCAGCTGCGCAGGCGCAAAGGGCCGCTGACTTCATCCTCGGTCTCAAGGTCGATGAGTCTCAGATCAATCGCCCTGAGAATGGCCCTCTGCCTGAATCGGCTGAGAGAATTGATGAACCAGAAGCCGACGAACCGGAAAGCGATTCCCTGCCTGAGTCGGCTGAAAAGACCGATGAAGCTGAGATAGGTGGGGCGGAGAACGGTTCAGAGCCTCAACCGGTTGAGACGGTGGCATGAGAGAATTCGATCCCAAAGAATTCAAGGTCATCGCACTCCGCGAATGTCCAATGCCCAAATCGATGCGGGTGTGCCACACGCCGGAAGATGCCGCCAGCTACTGGCGGTTGCATGTGGCCACCCATCCGCGTTTCAACCCGGATTGCGAGTGTTTTGTGGTTCTACTCCTCAACACTCGTCACCGGGTGAAAGGCCATCATCTGGTAGCTCTTGGTATATTGGATTCGGCGCTCGTGCATCCGCGCGAAGTCTTCCGGGCTGCGGTGATCGGCAGCGCATCAGCCATTGTGCTCATGCACAACCACCCCAGCGGTGATCCGACGCCATCGAATGCCGACATCAAAATGACCTGCGAACTGGTCCGTGCCGGTGATCTAATGAAAATCGAGGTGCTGGATCACGTGATCGTGGGCCATTCCACCCAATCCTCGTTGCGAGAGCTGGGATATTGCTCGTGAGGCAGACACCACGTTCGTGAAAGACAGCATGCAGTCCGAATAATTCAGAGCCGCCATGTGACGGCTCTGGGGCCAAAGAAAGGAGGAAGTCATGCAAATGCCAGAAAACGGGATCAAATTTCCCTTGGGGCGGACGGTGATAACAGCCAATGCCCAGACTCATTTGTCCCCGGAGGATATTCTATCTTTCCTGGGTCGCCATGAATCGGGTGATTGGGGCGATATATGTGACGATGACAGACAGCAAAACAAGGTCGCTTTGATCGAAGGATTGCAGTTGTTGTCGGTTTACCACACCGTAGGTGGCACAAAATTCTGGATCATCACCGAGTGGGATCGTTCCGTTACCACGATCCTCTTACCAGAGGATTATTAGTGCCAATCTCCTCTTACTGATAAGGGGAGATTTTTATTTTTTTAAAAAGTAGGGAAGATCGCTCGGAGCGAAATTTGTTAATACCTGCGCGATAGTTGTTTGTACAATCTTATAATTATTATTAGGTAATTTTAACTATTCTCTTTATTTTCCTAATTATCTCCATACGCTGGACGCGATTTTAGATCAAAAATCCACATATTTTACTTACCCAAATCTAACCGCAAAAACTTATGGCCAACCAAATTCCCAATTACTCCAACATACTCTATCGTGTCTGCACAGTCGTGGCAGCCGTTGCCAAGCGCGGCGTAGATCAGGTCATGCCCACTGACGATCTGGGAGGCTCCTTTCTCCGTATCGGGGCTGCTCTGATTCCGAAGTTGGCCGCAAGATTGGAGAAGGAGTTCAAAAAGGATGTGCCGTCCTTTAAGCTACCTCCGACTGCGCTTGATAACGCGCAAAAAGTATCCGATCTCGCGGATATTATCTCCCATCTGCTTCAACTACAGACTACCTGAGAATAACCGAATTTTGTAAAGCCCACACCAACCTATCAATGCTACGACCGTGAAACGATTAATTATCATCGCTTGCTTGCTGGCAGAAATTCTTGTACTGCGTGCCGATCCGCCAGATATCTATGATCCGAAATATTCGGATAAGCAGGGTCGGATGACAAAAGACCAAGTTCGAGCTTTCTATCTGGATTATACGACACAGGGCATGACCGCGAGCCAAATCCTGGACCCGAAAAATCGTTATCAGGATCAGGCTGACGGAGTAGTCATGGCGCAACAGGCTGACGCCGATGCCCAAGGCTTTTATCCCGTCGCAAGAACATACGCCAACATCACCCATCACCCGCTAGAATCAAACACAGGACCCAAGCCCAAAAAGCCGACCGAGACCAACGCACAACAGTTAGCCGATTACAGCAAAACGCAAACTTTTCTTTATGTGCGAAAAACAACAAGCCTCATGGACTCCGATTTCTCGGTCTCCAAAGGAGACATCACGAGCGAAAAGAAGGCAGATGGAGCGATTTTCTCCTATAATCGCCTTTTTTCGACGGATAGAAACACTTGGACGACTCAAGGCGTGCTGGAAGCTCCCGTGCGCTTCCCTTCCGATCATTCGGAGAACAGCTTGCAAGAAGTATGGTACGTGCCAGCCGTAGAATTCAATCAATTGAGTGGAAATGGTGTCATCAAGACCAAGAAGATCGATAGTTTGACCTTTCAAAACGGCACCTTCATGGTTACGGATTTTGACGATGTGGGGACGAGCCTGATCCGAGCCAGTCAGGTAACCGAAACCGATTTCAATTTTTCCTCTCTTCTCGTGGGAGGCGAAGCGGAGTATGAGCCGGTTAATGATGACGCCCACTTGGGCACGCCCGAGCACTTATTCGTGGATAAAAAATCAAATCTGGAATGGATCACCGTCATGCAGCGACTGGTTTTACATCTGGACGGCGGAACAGTGCTGGACGCGGGCAATAAGCCAACATTACATGACGGCCAAATGTATAATCGATTCGGTCCAGTTTATTCATTCGATATCTATCCGGGGGCACAGATGAATCTTCCTGATGCCTTAGCAAGCTCTTCTAAGTTGGAGTTCAGCTACGGCCATTATATCGGGATTTCAGGAAAAGCCTGCAATGATTACAAGGTCAATCTGAACATGAGCTTGGACAACCAGGGTATTTTTGGATTCACCGTGGCCTATGAACACGGCGGACTCGATGCAAATGGAGATCGGGCAAATCAAGTCACGGCTGGCCTGGTGATCAAGAAGTAAAATTCCCACCATGTCCTCATATCTGCGATCACCAGATGCGGCAGAACGAGGCATTGATGCAACGTTCGCTGGGATGTCTGAGTTTTCGTTTTTTTGAGGAAATGCGAAAGTTGGCGATCCGCCTAAAAGAAAAATTATTGGTGCCGTGCTCCGAGGCTCTTGTTGATCCTATGCGAGAATTTACCAATCACCATCGATCCATGGGGGGTCAATTTGCCAACCTTTCTTTCTAAGTTGGAGTTATTAGAAAAGGAATTGCAACTCGCACGACGCGAACTCTGAGGAGAAGAATTCATGTTTGGTTCCCGCAAAGCGAAGAAAGCCGATGTCTTGTCCCACTGGTACACGCTGGTGGATCAGTTCAATATTCCCTGCCGGGATTTCTATGCTGGCGTCGAGCAGGAATTGACGTTCCGAAAGGTCCCTGGCCTAAGAATCTCCCGCGTAGAATTTTCCGAAGGCGGCATTCTGTCGGCTAATCGGGAGTATCTGCGGATGAAACGTGAGCGGTTGGTTTTCGATATCTGTGCCGCGCCATTCGGAACCGCTTATTTCTTCTCGATGCGCTTTGCCGAATTGCCCGAAGACGCCCCCTGGTGGCGATGGATTCCGATAATCGCGAGCTTTTTTCTGATTTGGTGGCTTTGGCTTCAACCCAGAGAATACGGTATCGCCGGACATGTCGCTGGAACAGTCGTGGTATTGCTCATTCTTTGCTTTATTCTCTGGCTCATCGGCGATGCCAGCACCGAAAGCTACTATCGCCAGGACACACGGCTTATGTATCTGGAAGTCGTCAATGCCGTGGTGAAGCAGAAGATCGCCGAATACACCTCATCGCACGGAATCCATCTCCTCAACATCCGCCAGCATTCCCCGCTCATGGAAGATCTCTACCGGACAACTCAGGTGGATATTCAACCCATAGAAACGCCTGCCGAAATTCTACCCGAGCCGGTTGAATCATAAAACCTCATGGCCTGGCTCGACACAGAGTTGACCCGGCAGTTTTATGCGTGGGAAGAGCGCGGGCGGGGCTGGCAGGTCTTCCCTGCTCCGGTTTGTCCCGAACCTCCTTTCCGGCCCTTTGAAGGACACGGCATCTCTTCCTTGCCCAAGATCGACGATGGACGCAAGCACACCGCGTTCAGTTCCCTCATCGACGGTGTTCGCAAACGGTTCAGCGCAAAATCGGAAGACGTTTCAAACGATGCACCCGAAGAGCCGGAGCCCGCATGGGTCGAGCGAAGCGAGTTGGCGGAAGTACAGGTCATCCTTCCGGTCGAGGGCAAGGCTCACCCGAACATATTTGAACGGTTCCTGAGCAACCTTTCCGAAAGCCGCGAATCTCTCACCTTTGAAGTGCTTGGGACTTCCGAGAAGATTTCCATTCAGTTTCCCGTCCATCCCCAGGATGCCGACTATGTTCGACGGCAATTGCAGGCCCATTTCCCGGAAGCGGTCGTCTTGATTGGCTCCGGCGCCTTGGAAAGCGCATGGTACGCGGAGGAGGATTCGGAAACAGCGGTGGTCGAATTTGGCCTCGCGCGTGAATTCATGGTTCCATTGGCCACCGATTCAGGAGACCTGCTGGTCGGCATCACGGCGGCTTTGGCTGAATTGGCACCGAACGAACTTGGATTATTTCAGGTCATCTTTGAACCTGCATGCCATCCATGGGCCGAAAACATGCTGAATTCAGTTACGAACAAGGAGGGCAAACCCTTCTTTGCCAATCGGCCAGAATTGACCAGTACCAGCCAGAGAAAGATTTCGCAGCCGCTCTACGGGGTAGTCGTACGTCTCTGCGCGAGAAGCACCGAATTTGATCGGGCCTGGGAAATCGTCCGGGAAATGGCCGCACCCTTGGGCGGACTTTGGCAACCGGGAAGCAACGAACTCATTCCGCTCCACAATCGCGATTATCCTTCCATCGATCATGCGCAAGACGTGGTGCGCCGCCAATCGCACCGCAGTGGGATGATCCTCAACCGGGAAGAACTACTCTCCCTCGTCCATCTACCCACGGCGGCGGTCAAATCGCCCAAACTGGTTCGTGAAAAAGGAAACTCCAAGGCCGCGCCTTCCGCTGCGCGAAGCGAAGGCGGCATTCTTCTTGGACGCAATATCCATGCGAGAACAGAAAGCGAAGTTCGGCTGTCCTTTGATCAGCGTGTGTGCCACATCCACATCACCGGCGCATCAGGCACCGGCAAATCGACCCTACTTTTTAACCTCATTCGCCAGGATATTTCCCAAGGCGAAGGGCTGGCTGTGCTCGATCCCCACGGCGACCTCATCGAACAAATCCTTGGCGTCATTCCTCCCCACCGCATTGACGATGTGGTTTTGCTCGATCTTTCCGATGAAGAGTATTCCATCGGGTTCAACATCCTCTCGGCTCATTCCGAATTGGAGAAGACACTCCTCGCTTCCGACCTTGCCTCGGTTTTCAAACGCCTGTCGAGCAGTTGGGGTGACCAGATGCACTCGGTTCTGAACAACGCCATTCTCGCCTTTCTCGAAAGCAGCCAGGGCGGGACACTTTCCGATCTGCGCCGGTTTCTTCTCGATACCGGCTTTCGGGAAAGGTTCCTTCAAACCGTGTCCGATCCCGAAGTCGTCTATTACTGGCGCAAGGCCTTTCCGCAATTGGGGGGCAACAAGTCCATCGGCCCGATCATGACGAGGCTCGAAATGTTCCTGGGCCAAAAGCCGATCCGCTACATGGTTTCCCAGCAGGTCAACCGGCTCGATTTTGGCGAGATCATGGATTCGGGAAAAATCTTTCTGGCCAAGCTTCCCCAAGGACAGATCGGCAAAGAGAACGCCTATCTCTTCGGCTCCCTTCTCATGTCCAAGTTTCAGCAGCAGGCCATGAGCAGGCAAGCGATGAGCAAAGCTGCGCGTCGTCCTTTCTGGCTTTACGTGGACGAGTTCCACCACTTCATTACCTCTTCCGTGGTAGAAATTTTAACGGGCACAAGAAAATACAATCTTGGATTAATTTTGGCCCACCAGGAATTGCGACAGTTACAACAAGACGCCGATGTCGCCGGGGCCGTCCTTTCCAATGCCGGGACGCGGATCGTTTTTCGCGTCGGGGATGCCGATGCCAAAGTTCTGGCTGAAGGATTTACCAGCTTCGAGACCGATAGTTTGCGGAAGCTCGGAACCGGCGAGGCCATCTGCCGGGTGGAGCGGAGCGACTTCGATTTTAATCTTACTGTGTCCCTGCCGGAAGATGCGCCCACCTTCGACCAGGCGGCAGCGATGCGTCAACAGGTCATCGCTTCCTCCCGAGCCAAATATGCCACCCCCCGCGCGGAAGTGCAGGCGGCGGAGATGCGACAGTTTGAAATCCTCGCAGAAACGGAAACGAAACCTGCTCCCCGGAAGGCCCGGCAACCCGAGCCGGAAGCGAAAATTGTTCCTCCCGTTGTTTCCGCTCCCCCACCAGAACCAATCGCCACCCCAGCCGAATCAAAACCGACTGTCATCCGTGAACCTGTCCCCGCCGACATGGGGCGCGGTGGTGAGCAGCATCAATCGATCCAGCAAAGGCTCAAGACAGCGGCAGAAGAACTCGGCTTCCGGGCCATGATCGAAATGTCCGTTCTCGACGGCCAGGGCAGCGTTGACCTTGCCCTGGAAAAAGACGGTTACTCTCTTGCCTGCGAGATCACGATAACGACCACCATTGACCATGAGTTCGGGAATGTCAAAAAGTGCCTCAAGGCGGGCTTTGCCGTGGTTGCCGTCATTTCGCCCAAGGTCGAACGATTGCAGCAAATGGAGGAAGCAATAAAGGCCGGGTTGGATCCGCAGGAATCAGATCGTGTCAGCTACTTTACCCCCGATCAATTCATTGCCTGGCTACGCGAGCTTGCCCCGACCATTCCAGTTCCGACCAGTTCCACTCCCGCTCCGGCAGAAAAGACAACGCGCGGTTACAAGGTGCACCTCACTGTTGCCAAGCTCACCGAAGAGGAGCGACGAGCCAAAGAAGAAATCGCGCTTAAAGCCATCGCGCAGTCCATGAAGAAGCGGCATAAATAGCCGGGCTTGGATCATTGCGCGAGGACATCACTGCTTTCAGATAATCTGCACTCCCTCAAGACATATTCGGTCACACTTGAGGCTGAGTACCATCGCTCCAAATGAGACCGGCCCGATGCGATTATGCGCACAAGCGCGGCTTTGTCTTCAAGCGCCCGAAGCACCACCCGCATCAAATCATCCTCCTCGCAGCCGTAATAGAGGGCATGGACGCCGTCGATGAGGGGCTTGTAGCGGTAGACGGTCGGATAGTTGATGACGGGCACTGTTCCGTAGATGAGGGCTTCATAATGCCGATGACATTCCCAGCCCGAACCCTCGGGCGACCATGCAAGCCACGCCCTCGACATCCGCCGCCTGAATTCAGCCTCATCCTGCCGTTCTTCGGGCATATCCACGACGACCCCCAAACGCTCCAATTCCCTCAGGACGGGCACGCCGTCCGTCCGAACGGTCGTCTTGGGATTCTCTCCCGCATAGAAGATATCGACCCGTTTTTCTTCGGGAGAAACCTGGGAAAAGCTGTATGTCTCCGGCCCTATATGCAGCGGCAAAGGACGAACCTTGGCCATGGCAGTCTGAAAGAAGGCCTGCCTGCGAATATTGGACACGTCGCCATTTTTCGGGGTGGTGGCCAGGAACACCTGCCACCTGTTTTGGGGGATTTCCCGCTTGAAAAAGCAGCGGACATACCGGAACAGGAAGAAATTCTCCTGGGCGATGAGCATGGTATCGCGCAGGTCATACGCCACCATGGGCACCTTGAAAAGGTGCCCCGTCCAGGCAACGAGGTACGGGGCAAGCGAAACCGGGCAATGTAAGTGTCGTGCGACTGATGCTAGATTTTTAAAGAGAGATTGATGAGGATTCCAGAGAGCTTTTCCCGTGGCGGCTAAAGCGATGAGTTGGTAACGTCCGCGAGCGAGATCACGGATAAGGTTGAAAGCCTTTTTGAGGGACAAAGCATGAGCCGAGTACCTTTTGAGCCGTGAGTGGGAATGGCTCGAAAACAGATGCGTCGTTCTGTTCGGAAACAGCCTTTGAAACAGACTGTCGCTTCCGACTTCGAGAATCTCGTCCTTTTTTGCAACCAGAGGCTCCTCCGGCGTTGATGATGCACTGACCGCAGGCGGCTTTGCCGCAGTGGAGCGGACAGCCACCGTATCCAAGGAGGAGATCGCAATCAAAGCCATGGCCCAATCAATGAAGAAGCGGCGTAAAAGAGATGGCCCACGCCAATGCAGGCGATTTCGCTTTGTACCGTGCAAGCCACTTTGAAAAGGTGGCGAAGGCATCCATCCGCATTGGTGTTTCCGTAACCATCGGGGAACTCATTTTATCAGGGTTGATTGGCTTACGAGGCTGGACACTAATATCAAATATATTTGATGTCAACGAACAAGTAACTCGGGCCTAAACTCATGGGTGACAGACCGCCAAATTTTGAAGGTGATCGGAGCCAATGTCCGCAAAGCCCGGCTAGAGGCCAACATAACCCAGGAATGTCTTGCGGAGATTGTCGGGGTTCAATGGCAGACCATCAGCAATCTCGAAAATGGCAGGCATCCCTCGCTCTTGACCAAGTTTGTCCGTATCAGTCAGGCGCTCGATGTCAGTCCTAACCGATTATTCGACGGATTGCCGGAGCCGGATCGGAAAGCGATGGAGAAAATAAAGAAGGCACTGGTTAGGAAAAGAAAACCGAAGAGCAGCTAATTCGGCGGTCTCATTTGCGCTCCAGGTAATACACCGGCCCGACGACCTTGTACTTGGAATAGGTCTCGATCATGCGGATGCGCAGCTTGTTGAGGGGCAACTCGGGATGTTCCTCTGCGTTAAAGATGGAAGGTGGCGCAACACCGAATTCGCGGGCTACAGCCACTTTTCGCTTACCTGCTTTTAACCGCGCTTTCTTCGCAAGAGCAGCCAAGTCGAATTCAGTCATCAAAGTCTTTTTTTGCCATGAATTCTTGATAGCAAAATTATCTAGAATAGCTATTTTATTCTTGCCCTGAGAAATCCGATCAGGTATAAGAGGAACGTCTCCACAAGAAAGGATGCCATGGCCAAAACTTCTCCTCAACCAGTCACAGAACCCCAAAAAGCAGTTGCCATCTGGATTCGCGTCTCCACCGAAGATCAGGTTAAAGGCGAAAGTCCCCAGCATCATCTGGAGCGTGCCCGTGCGTATGCCCTGGCACGCGGCTGGGAGGTCAAGGAAGTGTATGATCTTGCCGGAATGAAGGGATGGAGTGGAAAGAGCGTCAAGGATCACCCGGAAGCCAAGCGGATGCTCAATGACATCAAACGCGGCCACATCACCGGCCTCATTTTCTCCAAGCTTGCGCGGTTGGCTCGCAATACCAAGGAACTCCTCGAATTCTCCGATTTTTTCCGGGAGCACAAAGCCGACCTCATCTCCATTGCCGAAACCATCGACACCAGTACCCCATCTGGGCGACTGTTCTTCACGATCATTGCCGCGATGGGACAATGGGAACGAGAGGAAATCGCTGATCGGATAAGGGCATCGGTTACCACCCGCGCCAAACTCGGCAAGCCATTGAGCGGCGTTTCTCCCTATGGCTACCAATGGAAGGACAAGCACCTGGTCGTCAATCCCGAGCAAGCCCCCGTCCGCAAACTGATCTACGAGCTTTTTCTCAAACACCGTCGCAAGGGTTTCGTTGCCCGGCAGCTCAATGAAATGGGCCATCGGACAAGCACAGGAGCCGAGTGGAGCGACATGGGCATTGGCCGCATTCTCCGCTGCCCGAGCGCCAAAGGCGTGTATTACCTCAACCGCATTCGCCAAACCGGAACCTGGAAATGGGAAAACAAACCGGAAAGCGAATGGGGCGTATTGCAGATCGAACCCTTGGTATCCGAGGATTTGTGGGATCAGTGCAACCAGATTCTGGAAGAACATCAAAAGAGCATCAAGCGGCCCGGAAAGAAGCCGGTACAGTTGTTCGCCGGATTGACCGTCTGCACCTGCGGCCAAAGGATGTACGTGAAGGCTGGCAGCCCGAAATATGTCTGCCAGAAGTGCCTGAACAAAATCCCCATCGTCGATCTGGAAGGCATCGTCCACGACGAACTGAAAGCTTTTTTTTGCCGCCCCCGAACGCGTGGCCGTCCATCTCCAGAAGGCCCACGAGAACCTTACGGAAAAAGAAACTCTTCTCCACATCAACCGGAACGAGGCTCAAAAGGTGCGCGACGAAATGACCCGCACCCACCGCCTCTATCTTGAAGGTGAAATCACCAGCCAGGGATTCGGCCAGTTTTATAAACCAGCCGAGGAACGGCTCAATCAGTTGCTTGCCGAGCTACCGAAACTTGAAGCTGAAATAGCCTACCTCAAGGTAACCAATCTTTCCGTGGAAGAAGTGACCTCCGAAGCCGAGAAGCTTTACAGCCAATGGCCTACCCTTTCACTTGAAAACAAGCGGAGCATCATCGAAGCGATCATTGAGAAGATCACTGTTGGCAAAGGCGAAATCGACATAAGCCTTTACTATATGCCTAGTTCTGAAGAACTGGTAAAAAACCAACAGGTGGTACTTCGCCGGTGAGCGCGAGTTCGCCAACGACCCAGTAGTGGTCGAGGTTTTTCGGATTAACCTGTTCGGAAGCGGCCAGGATGCCAAGAGCGATGGGAAGATCGAAACTGGGACCTTCCCTCTTCACGTCAGCAGGCGCAAGATTAATCGTGGTACGCCCGTAGGGATATTTGAACGCGCTATTGTTGATCGCCGTATGGACCCGGTCGCGGCTCTCCTTCACCGCCGTATCGGGCAAGCCGACGATGACGGTGACCACCGACCCAAAGGCGGAGTTGACTTCCACTTCGACGGCAAAGGCGTCAACGCCCCACACCGCAGCGGAAAAGACCTTGGCCAGCATCTGGCTAGGCAACCAAGTTCACTGCCAAGTGACGAGAGGAATCTCAGTCCCCATGCGCACTCTAGACTAAAATACTCTGCGTTTATGTTGCTTGCCCTTGACCTTGACCAAAGCATAATATGTCCCGCCCGATGAGTTGCGATAGAGTCACTCGACTATCTTTTTATCGTAAATAACGCAGCGCGGTTAGCTTAGCGGTAGAGCGTCCGCTTCACACGCGGAAGGTCACAGGTTCGAACCCTGTACCGCGCACCCTTTCGAATTTTTGACGGGTCGTGACTAGACCATCTTTTTGTTGTCCATCCTACTGATTAACAGAAGTTCAAAAGAAGCGAGTGACGTTATAACTTCACCAAAACGTTTTCCGGCACGTTGCCGCGTTCGAAGGCAGCCATCGTTTCCAAAGTGGTCTGCGCGATATTGACGAGCGCTTCCCGGGTGAGAAAAGCCTGATGCGAAGTGATGAGCACGTTGGGCAGGGAGATGAGTCGCGCCAGCACGTCATCCTGCAGGACTTTCCCCGACAGGTCATGAAAGAAGACGCCTGCTTCCTCCTCGTAAACGTCGAGTGCCGCACCGCCGATATGGCCCGACTTCAGCGCCTCCAGTAGCGCGGGCGCATCGATCAGGGCACCGCGGCTGGTGTTGATGACAAACGCGCCCGGTTTCATCCGCGCAATTGTTTCTGCCTTGAGGAAATGAAAGGTCTCCGGCAAGAGCGGAACGTGCAGCGAAAGGATGTCGCTTTCGGCCAGCAATTGCTCCGGCTTGACGTAAGTCACAGGTAAGTCGGTGCGCGGAAAGGCATCGAAGGCCAGAAGACGGCAGCCGAATCCAGCCATGATTTTCGCGAAGACTGAGCCGATTTTACCCGTACCGACGATGCCCACCGTTTTGCCGTGCAAATCGAAGCCGACGAGCCCTTCGAGGGAAAAATTCGATTCGCGCACCCGATTATAGGCGCGATGGATTTTCCGGTTCAGCGTCAGTAACAAGGCCACGGCATGTTCGGCTACCGCGAAGGGGGAGTAATCGGGTACGCGCGTCACCGTCAGCCCCAGGTCTCTCGCCGCTGCCAGATCAACTTGGTTATAACCGGCGCAGCGTAGCGCGATCAGCCGGACGCCGATCTCGTGCAGCGTGATCAGGGTAGGACGATCCAGCACATCGTTGACGAACACACTGACCGCCGTGCTACCCGCCGCCAACTTTGCGGTTTTCTGCTCCAGTCGCGCTTCAAAAAAATGGAGATCATGACCAAAGCGTCCGTTTTCCTTTTCCAATGCGGTGCGATCAAACCGATGAGTATCAAAAACGGAAACAATCACGTCCCTTTATGGCGCATCCTCAAAATAGGGCAAGGTTCCGGTATTGCGCACGGGATTTGCTGTGCGGACGTCTCCCGTGAAGAGGACTTGGGCAAAAAACAATAAATTAAGGGTATCTGAAATATGCATCTTATAAAGTTAATTTGGCTGATCTGTATGCGACGACTCGACAATCGCAGTGAAGTCGCTAACTAGGTAGCGAGGGCGAATTTAAGCCGCTTGGGATCAGGAGATCGGCAGTGGATCATAATAATACCTACACTACTTTAACGGAGGAAGCGCATGTCGTCTCGCCGAGGGACATCTCGGGCGCGCGCGTCCGCCCGCTATCGACGATTTCCTCGCGCTTCTCATGGATTGTCCTCGGCTTGATTGCCCTCCTCTATGTGGGCACCTGCTTCACGCCGGTTATTTTTGACGATAACGAAGGCCTCTACTCCGGGGCGGTGCGCGAAATGCACCAGAGGGGAGACTGGCTTGTTCCCACCAACAACGGGTTCCCACGGGTGCAAAAACCACCGTTGGTTTATTGGACGATGCTCATCTCCACCGCTCTTTTCGGTCAAAACGAATTCGCCCTGCGCCTGCCGAATGCACTCGCGACCGTCGGCTGGATCATGGCCACGTATCTCATCACTCGCCGCCTTGGAGGCGAACGGTATGGCATTGCGTCGGCGGTAGTCCTGGCCTCGATGCTCGGCGTCTGGATTTTCACGCATCTCGTTCAACCCGAGCCCTACCTCGCCTGCTTTATCTCGTTAAGTTTCTGGTGCCTGATCGAAGCCCGGTTATTCGCCGAACCTCAATCCAGCTCCCCGGAACACAATTCCGTTCTCGGACGTTTCCCGGGCGATCATTGGTATTTGCTCTTCTGGATTTTCCTGGCGCTCGGTACCATGAGCAAGGGACTTCATGGAGCCCTCTGGCCCTTGGGCGTGGTGGCCCTGACCTCGTTTTTCGTGCCGAGCTGGCGAATTTGGCTGAAGCCGGTGATCAGCCTGCGCGGCATGGGCGCTTTTCTTTTGCTGACCGTTCCGTGGTACGCCTACATGGCCGCACGCTTTCCCGGCTTTTTGCCCGCCCATTTCGTCAACGAACAACTGGGGGCCTGCCTGAATACCCGTTACCCGGCTGACGCCCGCCAGTTGCCGGTCATTCAATTTTACGCCCAACATCTTCTCTTCTGGATGCCCTGGACCCTGGTGTTGCCCGGTTCGATTTACGCTCTTATGAAAGCGCGGCAGGTTATCCTGCGACAGTCGCACGCTTTTTCCCCGCAAGCTTTGGATGTGGTCAAACTGCTGGCTTGCTGGGTCAGCCTCACCTTGGTTTCCGTCGCTTTCTCCACGCGGCAGGATTATTACAGCATGAGTTGTTGGGGCGTGGTCGCCGCCTTTTTTGCGCTGCCCTGGATGAGCCATTATTTTTCCTTTCTCCGTTTGCCCCGGCGTTTCCTTTTCGTTCCCAGTTTGCTCGTGGCCCTCGGCGGAATTCTTGCCTTGGGATTGGCTCTTTGGGTTTGGCCCAAGCTCGGCACCCTGGGCGACATGACCGCAGCCCCCATTCGCGAACGGGATACATTCTTCGATGCCATTGAGGGAATTTCTCCCGCTCTCTGGGGGCAGTTTGTCGCGTTACTTTCGATCTTTGGAGCGGTCATGACCATTGCGGGAACCGCGGCGGCGTTACTGACCTGGCGGCATCGTTCCTTTGGGGCTCTACTGATCCTCTCCGGTGCGATGGCTGCGCCGGTTTGCCTTGCCGCCCGAGGCTTCACGATGATGAGCCCCTATTTCTCCCTGGCCCAGGAGGCCCGGGCCATCAATAGCGAGATTGCCACCGAACCTGATGCCCTGGTGGCCAGCGAAGCCCTTCCGCATACGGCTTCCAGTCTTCTCTACTATCTCAACGCCCGCATCCACTGGGTGAATGCCCCCTTCGATAATCAATATGCCCAGCAGGTGCTCCACCTTGGGCGTGACTATTACTGGGACGAAGCGGGGTTGCAGCAAGCGTGGAGGTCTTCCCACCCGGTCTATCTCATTCTGGAAGAAAGCCGCCTGGCTTATTGGCAGGCCCAACTTCCGCCGGGTGCCCGGGTGGTGAATAAGAGCGGCACGCGGCTCGTTCTCTGCAATCGCTGAGAACGGTCTAGGCGCGCAAACGACATCGACCGGCCCGGCCCTTTTAGCGCAGACTGGTTTGGTGCGGGTGCTTTTACTGAACCAGACTTTTTATCCCGATCCCCCGGCGACGAGTCTTTACCTGACCCCGCTGGCAGAACAACTGGTCCGGCAGGGACACGACGTCACGGTGTTGACGAGCCAACGAGCTTACGACGATCCGACAAGGCTCTTTCCGATTCGCGAAACTTGGCGCGGCGTGAAGATCGTGCGGGTGTGGAATACGGGATTTGGTTACAAAACGAAGTGGGGGCGTGGCCTCGATTTCCTGACTTTCCTGGTTACGGCCTTATTGCGGAGTTTATTTTTGCGTCGGGCGGACCTGGTGCTGACCCAGACATCGCCACCGCTGCTCTCTGTTTTAGGCACGGTCCTGGCCTTTTTATGGCGCGCGCGGTTTGTCTATTGGGTCATGGACCTGAATCCGGACGAAGCGATCGCGGTCGGTTGGTTGCGGTCAGACGGATTACCTGCCCGTTTTCTGGAAATGGCTTCGCGGTGGACTTTGCGACAGGCGGACCAGGTCGTCGTGCAAGACCGATTCGTGCGAGATAGACTGAAAGCAAAGGGAGTGGCCGACGAAAAGATCGAAGTCGTTCCGCTCTGGATGCACGATGAAGCGGCTTTTGACGTGGAAAAACGGGAACAATTTCGTCGGGTGCATGGCCTGGAAAATAAATACGTGGTGATGTATGCCGGTAACCACACGCCCTGTCATCCTTTGGATACGCTGATCGACGCAGCGCAGCTTCTGCGCGAGGAATCACGGGTGATCTTTTGTTTCATCGGTTTTGGTCTCGAATGGGGCCGGTTGCGAGACCGCGCCCAGGCGGAGCAGTTGGTGAATGCGATTTTTCTTGAGCATCAACCCATTTCCTCAGGTCTGCTTTCCGCCGCGGATACGCAGGTGGTGGTCATGGGAGATCCCTTCGTCGGCATCGTGCATGCGTGTAAGATTTATAATATCCTGGCGGCAAAACGGCCCTTTGTTTACATCGGGCCGGAGCCCAGCCATGTCTCGGACATCGTTCAGGAGGCTGGATTACTGGGTTTGGCGACATTATTTCGACATGGAGAGAGTCGGGCTTTGGCAGAGGAATTAAGACAACGGGCGGAAGGGAAGGCATTGCCGCCTTGGCCTGCCCTAGAGAAGTTCCAAAAATGGTCGGAAACTTCCGTGATCGAAAAAATGGTTTCGATCCTGGAATCGATTAAATCCTAGGACGTCTGGCCCAGCAGCCGTTCCACTTCAATCCCGACCAGGCAGACGTCGTCGATAAAATGGTCCTGCCCGGAAAATTGCCGGGCCTGATCCAGAACGGCATCGAGGAAGGCATCTCCCTGCTGGCGGGCGCAATTCTGCACCAGGGCGAGAAACTGGGGATCATCCGGGGTCAGTTCCTTGCCTTCGCCCAGATCGCAGAGGCCGTCGGTATAAAGAAAGAGAAGATCGCCCGATTTCACCACAGCCTCTTCCGTGGGATAAATTGAATCTTTGGCCATGCCGAGGGCAAATGGAGGACGGAGCTGATTGGAGTTCAGCGTCCGTACTTGGTGCTGCACACGGTTGATGTGCAGTGGATAGGGATGTCCCGCATTGGCAAAGCGCACCACTCCGGTCACGCTATCGATCACCAGATAAAGGGCCGTCACGAACATGGAAGTCGGCAGCGGTTCGAAAAAATGGTGCAAACGGCGATTGAGCTCGCCCAGAAAGGTGCCCGGTTCTCCGGCGAAGAGTTGCAACTCTTCCACCAGGACCCGCTGCACGGCGGTCACCAAGGCGGCGTGAACGCCATGTCCCATGACATCGCAAATCAACACGCCCGCCTGGGAATCGGAGACTTGGATAACCGTGAAAAAATCACCCCCGACAAGACCCTCGGGCAAATAGCGATGGGCAAAACGGAGAGCCCCGGTGCCTTCGACCGCGCCGCGTGGAAAAGAAGGATAACTCTGGGGCAGCAACGCCTGCTGCACCTGTCGGGCCAGGGCCAATTCTTCTTCCATCTGTGCCTGCTTGTCGGCGAGTTCCTTGGTATATTCGTTAAGCTGTTCCGATTTGCGGTGTTCCTCAGTGACGTCTCGGGAGATGCCGCAGGTACCCACGATGGCCCCGTCTTCATCCCGCAGGGGGACCTTGGTCGTGGAGACCCAGGTGACTCGGCCATCGGGCAAATCTTCCCGCTCCAGTTTGCCCACCATGGGCACGCCGCTGGACACGACCTGCTGTTCATCGGCAAAGGCGTCCTTGGCGTGTTCGGATAAAAAAAAATCGAAGTCCGTCTTGCCCAGGATGGCGGCATCGTCGGCGATACGGAGAAATTCCTTCATGGCGCGGTTGACCAAAAGAAAGTGGCCCATGCGATCCTTGAAATAAATGCGATCCGGCATGGTATCCATGAGGGCCATGAGCAATTGGTGATCGATCTTGGCCATGGGTGTGACGTGGGGAGGATGGGGCTCTTCAGAGTCGGCGGAAGCCGACGATACAAATGAATGCCATTAAGTGGTGATAGTATCACCGGCGATGATAGCGAGGAAATTTTTTTTGAAATTAATACGAAAGTATAATCAAGCTTGCGTCCACCGGTGTGGTACGGGAAATTAGTCCATGGCGTTGCGCGTCCTGGTCATTGATTTCAATTCCTTCTTCGCCTCCGTGGAACAACAGGAACGACCGGACTTACGCGCTCGACCGATGGCGGTTGTTCCGGTGATGACCGACAGCACTTGCTGTATTGCCGCCAGCTATGAAGCCAAGCGTTTCGGAATCAAGACCGGAACGAAAGTTGGCGAGGCACGGAAACGGTGTCCCGGACTGGTGGTGGTGGAAGCCAGGCCGAAACTTTATGTCGAATACCATCACCAGTTGATTGCCGTGGTCGATTCCTGCCTGCCGGTGACGCAGGTGCTCTCCATCGATGAAATGAGCTGCGCACTTTGCGGCCCCTGGCGCCAGGCGGAAAAGATTCTCGGGGTTGCGCGGGAAATCAAAGTCCGCATCGCCGCCCGGGTCGGGCCATGCCTGCACAGTTCCATCGGCATTGCGCCCAACACGTTTCTGGCCAAGACCGCTTCCGATATGCAGAAGCCCGACGGGCTAGTCCTGCTCGACGAGAGCGATTTGCCGGAGCGCCTCTTCCCGCTGCAACTGCGAGATTTTTGCGGCATTGGCGAATCGATGGAGGCCCAGTTGCATCGTTGCGGCATTCGGACGGTCGAGCAGCTTTGCCGGGCCTCCAAGGAAACCTTGCGTTGGGCGTGGAACGGTATCGAAGGCGACCGGATGTATGCCCTCCTGCGTGGGGAGGAGATCGAGCGGCCGACAACGAAACGAAGCACAGTGGGGCATTCGCATGTGCTGGAACCGAAGTGCCGGACTTTCCCGCTCGCCGAGGCGGTGTTGCATCGACTGCTGCAAAAAGCCTCCGCCCGCTTGCGCACGCTCGGTTACCTGGCATCGGGACTGGCCGTCAGCGTCAAGTTTCTTGGCCATCAACATTGGAGCGACGAGATGCGTTTCCTCGACACCCAAGACACGCTCGATTTCATCCGTGTCTTCGGTCTGCTTTGGCAGCGACGTCCATCCAACACTCCACCACCGCTGGCGGTGGGAGTGACTTTGTTTCATCTGACCGCCACGAACAATGTCACTCCGGTGTTGCCCGAACTGGAATCATCCCGACCGGCGTTGGACGAGGCGATGGATCGGCTTAATCAATCTTTTGGTCGGAACACGGTTTACTTCGGTGGCGCGCAACCGGCCTTGGATGCTGCGCCGACCCGCATTGCCTTTACCCACGTCCCCGCACCGGAAAAAGAGCGAAACGGGAGATAAATTATAGATCATTTTTAATTGAGATGGATGCACTTCGATAACTCCCCCCTCAAGCACCATCACCCGAGGGACGCATCCTTTGGGTGACAGGCATTTTAAAATACCCCGCCATTTACGGCGAGACGGGTGGGTTTGGTGTGAAGGTTTTCGTATAGGTCTCCGTATTATCGATTGGCGTCGTATTTCCGTTCGGACCGGTGATTGATCCCGTCGCTGTGCGCGTGATTGTGCCGTTACCGTTGTTGACGTAGGAGACGGTTTTGTTATCGGTGGTGACGCCGCCATTGGGGCCGGTCACGGTTCCGGTCTGCGTCCATCCATTACTGGTTTTGCTGTAGGACTGATCGGAGGTCGCGCTCTTGCCGTTGGGGCCGGTCGTAGTCGTATCGACCGTCTTCGTACCATTGGTATCGGTGATGGTTTTGTCCACCGTGGAGCTTTTGCCGGTCGTCGGATTGGTGTAAGTGCTGTCGATGGTCTTCGTGCCGTCGCTGTCTGTCACCGATTTTGAAACGTCGGTGACCTGTCCATTAACGCCGGTATGGGTGCCGGTGTAGCTGGCGCTGCCTGTGCCGGTTTTGGTCCAGTCACCTGAACTGGAAGAAGTCTTCCCATTGGCGTAGGTAGTGGAGGATTGGTGAGTGCCCGTACCGGTCGAGCTATTCCAAGTGTTATCCGCCGTGTGATTGCCCGTTCCGCCGTTGGCGTTCGTCCAGGTGGAGAAACGTTGCGTGCTGCCCGGTTCCCGAGTCACGGATTGATTGAACGTGCCACTGCCGAAGCGATTTTGATATGTCCCGGAGCGGGTGGTTGTGCCTCCAAAACGACCGCCACGGTCGCCACGATCAAAAGCCTGGGCGGATGTCATCATGAGCAACGCCCCGGCACAGAAGAGATAACTGAGAATCAAGGTGCGATGAGATTTCATATTACAGCAGACGAGGAGACCTCCGCGAGGTTACAGAATTTTATTTCGCGCTAACCTAAGTTTCCATCACTCCAAATTTGGTCTCGTCTTTCTTCAGCAAAAATCCTGTTAATCTCGTTAATCCTGTCTAAAAATTCTTTCTCCTCGCATGTCCAGCCCCAACCTCGTCTATTTCGATCTTGAAACGCAGAAGAGCGCCGCAGAAGTAGGCGGTTGGCACAACAAACGCGCGATGAAAATGTCTCTCGGCGTCACTTACAGCACTCTTCGTGGGACGTACGAAATTTACGGTGAGGACGACGCTCCCCGACTTTTGCAGGAACTCCAGCGCGCCGACCGCGTGATCGGCTACAACGTCATCGACTTCGATTTTGAAGTGCTTGCGCCCTATTCCGTCTTCGATTTAAGCCAGGTGCCGGTCCTCGATTTGATGCGGGACGTAGAAAAAAATATCGGTTTGCGGGTGGGACTCGATGCCATCGCCGAGCAGACCCTTGGTTGCGGCAAGACCGCCGATGGCATGGAGGCGCTCAAGTGGTGGAAGGAAGGCAAGCTGGCGGACATTGCCAAGTATTGTTGCTACGACGTCAAGGCGACCCGCTTGGTCCATGAGTTTGGACTTCAATACGGCTGTGTCTTTTATTTCAGCAAGAAAACGCAGCGCCGCGAAAAAGTAACGGTGGATTGGTAACGCGACTATCTCCGCGGCAAAACAGCATCCCGCGGATCTTTGTTTGGCTTCAACCATTTTAAGAAGGGCAGATACTTTTCCAGCGGAATTTCAATCGGGTCCACGAATAACACGGGGCGCTTGCCCGTGATATGCTCCAGGCCCTCGGCAATCGCCTCCCGCAAGAGCAGCAGACAGAATTTCACCGCCTTGGGTCGTCCGGGAAGATTGATGATCAGGCTTTCGCCGCGAATTCCCGCCGTGGCGCGGGACAAAACCGCGCTTCGCACTCTTTCGTAGGAGTAGTAGCGCATGATTTCGCCGAAGCCGGGCAATTCCTTGTCGAGGACTTTCTGGGTTGTTTCCGGAGTAATGTCGCGCTTGCTTGGACCCGTTCCGCCGGTCGTCAGGACAAGCGGACATTTTTCCACATCGCAAAGGCGGATCAGTTCTGCGCGCAATTTTTCGGCGTCATCGGGAATGAGCACGCGAATGAATTCGGATGGCTCCTCGAAAGTACGCGAAATGATCCGCTCGATTTCAGGTCCGCTTTTGTCTTCGTAAACGCCCTGTGAAGCGCGATCGCTTAAAGTGATACGTCCGATTTTCATTTATTCATCCAATCTATTTTTTGATTTTAAAACCAACTGGCAGGCCAACCGGACCGCCGCCAGCATGCTCCGATGGTCGGCGATGCCCTTGCCCGCAATTTCCAACGCCGTGCCGTGATCGGGCGAAGTGCGGATGATGGGCAGCCCCAGCGTGACATTAACTCCCGTTGCAAACGCGACGAGCTTAAACGGAATCAATCCCTGATCGTGATAGGCGCAGATCACGGCATCGAAGGCTTTCTTTCGCACCGCGTAATAGAAGATCGTATCGGCGGGGCCACGGACAAGGGGGATTTTTTCTTTGGCCAGTATTTCCCAGGCGGGATGGACAATGCGAATGTCTTCATGCCCGAACATTTCGCCTTCACTTTCATGCGGATTAATGCCCGCAAAAGCAAGGCGGGGCTTTGCGATCCCTCTTTGTTGTAAAAATTGTCTCGTGATTTTTGTTACATAAACAATTCGTTCCGTTGTCAGCCTTTTGATGGCATCTCTCAGCGAGCAATGATTCGTGCAGAGGGCAACGGTGAGTTTGGGATCGGTCAGCACCATGACGGCTTCCTCGTCGGGAAGACCGCAGGCACGCGCCAAAAATTCAGTCTGACCGATAAAATCGCGTTGGAGCTGCGCGATGCTTTCCTTCTGCACCGGTCCGGTCACCATGGCGGCGAATCTTCCCGAGAGACAACCTTGTGCCGCTTCATGCAGGGCTTTCAGGGCCACTCGGGCCGAAGTTCGCGTGAGTTTACCGGGATGGATGCCCTTTCCGCTTTTGGCTCCCAGCACCTCGAAACGAAATCCCTTGGGCAGTCGTGGATCGCGCAATGTTTTTGCCACCACTTCCGAGCCGATACCGGCGGAATCACCCAGCGTGATCGCAATCGTCGGAATAATTTTTTTCACGCAAAGGATTTAACAAGAAAACATGAAGCTGATGAAGAACATGAACAAAATCTGCAAGGAATTGGACTAGTGAAGAAATAGCGGTGAGTGCCGAAATCGGTTAAGAGACATTCGTTTACAGAAACATCTTGATGAAGGCTTTGGCCCGCAAGCTATCGAGCCACTGTTGCTGGCGAAGCTGGCTCTCCTCGCTGATGACCGTCTGCTCGATCTGGGCCCGCACATCTTCCAGCGGAGTCACCTCCGATTTTTTGCGGTCTTCCACCTGGAGGATATAGTAGAAGCCATCGCTGGTCGTGATCACGTCGGTGTGTTGGCCGGGTTCCAGCTTGGCGATGGCGGGCCACAGATCCGACCGAATGGCCAGCTTGCCGTTTTGCGTCACCCAACCCAGTTCGCCGCCCTCATCTTTGTTGCTGCCCTCGGAATAGGATTTGGCCAGATCGGCAAAATCGGAACCGGTATCAAGCTTGTAGAGAATTTCTTTCGCGATTTCCTCCTGAGGATCGTAGGTGATCTGTTTGCCATCGGGACCCGCTTTTTGGGAAGGGAAAAGCGCCTTGCGCAGCACAATGTTGGAGACCTTGATCTCCGCGTCCTGTTGAAAAAGCCGCAGGTTTTGCTGGTAGTATTGTTCGATCTGGTAGGGCGAAATGAGCACTGTCTGGACAACGTTTTTGTTGCGCATGTAGCCGACAATGGCGTTGTCCTGGATTTCGTCGCGGTATTTTTGCATGGTCACGCCCCGCTCGTAGAGTGTTTTGATGAAGGCCACGCGATCTCCGCCATATTCGTTGCGGATGATATCGCCGATCCGTTCGTTGGTGTAGGTATCGGGAATGAACCCGCCCGCTTTTTTGAAATCCTGGATGATCAGCTCGCGCTCGATCAGCGCATGAAGGACATTGAGCCGCGCTTCCTTGACCTTGTAAAAAAGTTCTTCGCCCGTGAAGTTCTGACGCAAAAGCTTTTCGGTTTCCTGCGCCTCATTATTGACCTGCACACTGGTGATGACCTTATCATTCACCACCGCGTAAATACCGTCCGTGAGCATTTGCGCCCGCGCAACAGGAACAAGGCAAAAGGTTATGCTCGTCCAAACCATTAAGCGGACGGATACATGTAGACTGCGGTGAGGAAGGCGCCGAACTACGACAGCCTTTTCAAGGAAACAACCCATGAAAGTATTTCTTTCATCCTAGAAATTGGCTCCTGAACGGTCAAGCGGGGAAACTTACCGCTTACCATGATGTAATCCTGCCCCTGCCGGAGCATCAGTTTCTCCTCCTGGGTCTCCACCAACCCGATCCGTTCCTCGGAAGCTGCGATCTTGATTTGGGTCGCCAGCAACAGCCGTTCCACCTCCACAGGCCAGGGACCGTGCCGGTCGCGCCATTCGAGCCGCAGCTTTTCCAGGTCCTCCAGGCTGTTCGCCTCAGCGATTCGCCGGTAGCCATCCATGCGCCAACGACTCTCCGGTAAATAGGCACGGGGCAGGAATGCCCCATATTTCCCAGCCTTTTCGTCCACCTCGTTTTCCTGCCAGACGAGAAAATCGAGCTGCAACTTGGTTTCCACCAGCCGTCCTGTCTTTTCACCCTTCATCCGTGCCACGGCTGTTTTCAACAACTGGCAGTAAAGATCGAACCCGACCGCCGTGATGTGCCCGCTTTGCGCCGTGCCGAGCAGATTACCCGCGCCGCGAATTTCCAGATCGCGCATGGCAATTTTAAAACCGGCCCCAAGCTGTGAGTATTGCTTGATGGCCGAGACCCGCTTTTTCGCGTCGCCGACGGTCATCAAATGTCGTGGCAGGAAAAGATAAGCGTAGGCTTTGTGCTGGGCCCGGCCCACCCGGCCTCGCAATTGGTAGAGATCGGCCAGACCAAAACGGTCCGCGCGATCGATGATAATCGTATTCGCATTGGGAATATCGAGCCCGCTTTCGATGATCGTGGTGGAAAGCAGCACGTCGGTTTCCCCGGCAACGAACCGCTCCATCACTTCCTCCAGATCGTCGGCCTCCATCTGCCCGTGCCCAATGTCGATCCGCGCTTTGGGAACAAGCAGCTTGAGTCGCTGCGCCACTTCCTGGATCGAATGGACCCGGTTATGCAAAAAGTAGATCTGCCCGTTACGCGCCATTTCGCGTTCGATGGCTTCGCGGATGACCCGTTCGTCGTAGGGTGCGACGATCGTTTCGACCGGATGCCGGTTGGGCGGAGCCGTCTCGATCGTGCTCATGTCGCGTGCGCCGGTCAGGGAAAGATAGAGGGTGCGCGGAATCGGCGTGGCGGAAAGGGTCAGCACGTCGACAAGCCTGAAGAGTTGTTTGAATTTCTCCTTTTGTTTCACGCCGAAACGCTGTTCCTCGTCTACAATCACCAGCCCGAGGTCCTTGAATTTTACGTCCTTGGAGAGAAGCCGATGCGTGCCGATGACAACATCGACCGAGCCGTCGGCCAGTCCGGTAATCGTCCCACGCTGTTCCTTCAGCGAACGCAGGCGACTCAGGCAATCGACCCGAATCGGGTAGGACGCAAATCGTTCGCGCAGATTTTTCCAATGTTGCTCGGCCAGGATCGTCGTCGGCACGAGAAAGGCCGCTTGCTTGCCATCCTGCACCGCTTTGAATACAGCGCGAATCGCCACCTCCGTTTTCCCAAAACCGACGTCGCCGCAAATCAGCCGGTCCATCGGCCGCGTGCCCTCCATATCCCGCTTGGTTTCGAGAATCGACCGCTCCTGGTCCTCTGTCTCTTCATAGACGAACGCCTCTTCAAACTCACGTTGCCAAGGGGTATCGGGCGGATAGGCGTGCCCCGGCAGTGAATCGCGCTCTGCCTGCACACCGAGCAATTGTGCGGCGTAATCCATCACCGCTTTTTGCGCGGAAATTTTCGCCCGTTCCCAACGTGAGCCACCAAGCGCATCGAGTGGCGGGTGACGCCGCCCCACACCGACATATTTCGTCACCAGGTAGGATTGCTCGACCGGTACGTAGAGCTTGCTCTGCTCGGCGAACTCCAGCATCAGGACTTCGGAGCCTCCGGAACCATCCGCAGCCGCAGGCAGGGTGGTCACTCCTTTATAGAGTCCGATGCCGTGATGAAGATGCACCACGTAATCGCCATCCTGGATTTCGGTGAAGTCGAGTGCCTGGTGCTGGCTGCGCAAGCTCACCAGTCGCTCCTGCTGCCGCAGCGCGCGCAGGGTCTGATAGCGTCCGAAAATTTCGGCATCGCTTAAAATCACCAATTTTCCCGCTGGCCAGACGAAACCACGGAGCAAAGGTCGAATGAGGAAAGTGAGCGCTTGTGGCGGGATCTGTGCTTCGGTCAGAATTTCCTCAAGCCGTTTATGTTCGCCTTCGTTGTTGCAGAAAATCGCCACTTCCCATTTCTCGGCCAGCCAGTCCCGCAGATGATCGAGAAAAAGATCGCGCCGATTTTCCTGGAGAATGAAGTCGCCGCGCGGCGCATGCAAAAAATCGTGGGCAAAGAACTCCAGCGGAGGGCAGTAGGGCTGAGGGCTTAACTTTTCTTCTTCGGCCTCTTCTTCCTCAGCGCCCAAATTGACCGTGACAAAATCATCCGGCAGATAATCACGCAAAGTCGACTCACTGGCCGCGTCTCCGCTTACACCTGGCCCGGCCAGACTGATCTCTGCCATTTTGAGATGCTGCACCGAGCGTTGCGCATCGACATCGAATTCCCGGAGCGAAATCAACTCCTCGTCCTCCCATTCCGTGCGCAACGGGCGCGCCCCGTCCCACGAAAAAATATCGACCACCGCCCCGCGCACGCTGAATTGCCCACGCTCCTGCACCTGGGCTTCGCGGATATAACCGGCTTCCTGCAATTGCCGGAAGAGACCTTCCCGATCCAGGCGCGTGTTCTTGACCAGTTTCAACCGGTGGTCTTGAAGAATCTCAGGTTTGGGCAGGGACTGAGCACTCGCGCGTTTAGTAGCCAGGACAACTCCCGTAAAACCGGAGTTCAGCCGGTTCAGGGCGGCCAACCGCTCCGCCGTCGTTTCCGGATCGGGCAGCGTCTCTGCCGTTGGGGTTTCCACTTGCGGGAAAAAAAGATGCCGCGCATCCCAAGCTTCGAGATCGTTGGCCAGTTCCTCCTGGTTCTTCACTCCCGGCGACAGGGCCAGGAAAATTCGCTGGGGGGCATGACGAACCAACCCGGCCAGGACAAAGGCCTGGGCCGAGCCGGGCAAATGGTTCAGCGAGATGGCGGTGCGACCCTCACTGAGGGCTTTCAGTTCAGGTGGGCTCATCCAACGCTGAAACGTCTTCTCAACATTCGACATGGTCTCCATCAACTTGCCCGGCTTGGCGAACGAAGCAAGATACGGCTTCCAGACTCTAGCTTGCCCCCAAAAGGATCGGCGGCTAAACCAAAAGAGTGACTCCTCTGCGCTGGGCGATTGTTTTCTTTTGGGTGTTTATTGGCATCATGCTCTTTCGGCAGTTTGCTATTTACAATAGTCACGTGGATCAGGAAACGATCCAAAATTCCCAGCCCCAACATTTCTTTGTCACTCCTTTCGTCACGACTAAATCAGCTCCTTCCGACATCGATCCCAACGTTCATGGGGCCGATGTTCGACAGGTTTCCTTCTCGACCCAAAATAATACTCCAAGCTCCGGCAGCTTCACCGCTACTGTGGTCATCAAAAATCGAGGTACTGCTAAAGCGGTGGGTGTTCAGGTCTTCGTGCGACCGTATCGGGGCATTATTATTGGCGGAGTGGATGAAGGAATGGCCACGACTCCTCCTCATCCGTTGCCTGAAAATGATTTTCTCTCACAATATGGCCAATGGGTCGCCTTTCCCGATCTGGCCCCGGGCGAGACCAGCACCCAGAGTGTTGTTTTTATTAGCCAATCCAAGGTCTCACCGGGTTTTAATCCCAATCCTCAGATTACTTTTGAAACGGAGAAGGGAAAGCCCTAGAAACTGAGGCGTCCTGTTCTGAGACCCCCATCCTATGAATTTAAAAAAACGTGTCGTTATTCTGGGGTCGACGGGCTCCATTGGCGAAAGCGCGCTGAAAGTGGCCCGCGACATCCCGGATCGGATGGAAATTATCGGCCTGGCCGCGGGACGTTCGGGGCAATCGCTCCTGGCTCAGGCGGCGGAATTCAAACCCCGTGCGGTCGCGCTCTATGACACGGCGGAACTCGACGCCATTCGGGGCCAACTCCCGGCTGGCACGGCCTGCCATGGCGGGCCCGAAGGCCTGATCGAACTCGCCACCATGCCAGAGGCGGACATGGTATTGATTTCCATCGTCGGCACGGCCGGTCTGGCTCCCGCCCTGGCCGCGATCAAAGCGGGCAAAGCCATTGCCGTGGCCAGCAAGGAAATTTTGGTCATGGCCGGCGAGGAAGTGACCCGGGAAGCGGCAAAACACGACGTGCCGATTCTGCCGGTCGATAGTGAGCATAATGCCATTTTTCAGTGCCTCGTGGGCGAACCGACCCGGCATATCCGGCGCCTGATTTTAACCGCGTCGGGTGGTCCGTTCCGCAAGACACCCGCGGCGGAATTGGCGAAGGTTACACCCGCCCAGGCGCTTAAACATCCGACCTGGAACATGGGCCGCAAAATTACCATCGATTCGGCCACTCTCTTTAATAAGGGCCTCGAAATGATCGAGGCGCGCTGGCTCTTCGGCGTCCCCATGAGCCAGGTCGATGTGGTGGTCCATCCGCAGAGCATTGTCCATTCGCTGGTCGAATTCGTCGATGGCTCCCAATTGGCCCAACTCAGCCATTCCGACATGTGTTTCCCGATCCAATACGCGGTGACCTATCCCGACCGGCTGCCCAACCGGCTCAAACCGCTCAATCTCGCCGAAATGGGCTCGTTGACTTTCGAAGCGCCCGATCCTGAACGCTTCCCCGCCCTTCGGCTGGCCCGCGAAGCTGGCACCACCGGAGGCACCCTGCCTGCCGTGCTCAATGCCGCCAATGAAATCGCCGTCCCCGCTTTCCTCGAGGGCAAAATTCTCTTCCCCGCCATCTGGCATACAGTCGAAGCGGTGATGAAGCGGCACAAAACCGTCGAGCATCCCCATCTCGATGACATTCTCAAAGCCGACGCTTGGGCTCGTACCGCCGCGCAAGAGGAAGTCGCCAGCCACGCCATCGTCTGCGTGTAAGATTCCGTCATCCCGAGCTCGTCGAGAGATGAAGGTTTGCTTGGATTATATCTTTCGTAGAGGTCTCTATAATCTAAGCATAAAAAATTGTAACCCCGCACCAGGTATCCGGGTCATTCTTAGTAAGGGTGCAATCAGACCCGAATAAACCTGACATCCACCCCACTCCCAATCATCTCCATTTATGAGCGAAACAACTTCCTCCACTCCTGAAAAAACCGTCGTCGTCAACAACAACCACTTTTGCCGGTTATGGACTCTCACCATCATCAGCCTGGCTCTTAACGGGATCATTTTGGTCCTGCTCGTAGTCGGCTTTATCTTTCATCATCACTGCCATCACAAACACCACGGATTTGACGGCGGACGTGGATCAGAAGGACATTTCGGCAGAGCCGATCGAGGCGAATTTGGCCACGGCCATCGTTTCCATCATTTCGGCGGCAGGTTTGGCTCGGACTCGGATCAAGGCCGTGGCAAACATGGCGGCTTTGGTAAACATGGAATGAGGGGCGATAATGATTCCGATAATTCGGGTATGATGGGTGGTGGTGCCGGCATGAGGCACGGCGGTAGTCGTGGCTCCGACGGTGGCATGATGGGAGGCGGAATGATGGGCGGTAACCATGAGCAAAATACTCCGCCCGATCCCGCCAAGATGACCGATAAGATGATTGATCGCCTCTCGGCCAAGCTCACCCTGACCGACGATGAGAAAGCCAAGATTAAGCCGATTATTGCCGCGCAAGTTGACCAGATGCAGAAAGACAGGGAAACGCAGCTTCAGGCCCATCAAAAGGCGATGGAGGACACCAAAGCCAAGATTAAAGCCCTCCTTACCCCCGATCAGCAGAAGCTCCTCGATGCGATGCCCCAGCCCGGCCAAAAACCCGCCGCTGCTCAGGCCAAACCACCTGGACAGTAGCGCGTAAGGTCGCCTTAAAATTCTCCGTCATCCCTCTTTGGCCGCAGCATCCGCCTGTGCTTTGGAGGGGTATCGAATGATCCGTTCTGTCCCTCTAAAAAAAAGCTGGTCGAACTGATCCCTCGACAAGCTCGGGATGACTGATCTTATAGTAGTCAGACATGATTCCCCGTTATTCCCGGCCAGAGATGGCCCAGTTATGGAGCGAAGAAGCCAAGCTCGATCATTGGCTCGAAATTGAAGTGCTCGCCTGCGAAGGCATGGCGAAATACGGCCATATTCCCAAGGAGGATGCCCGAGTCATTCGCGCCAAGGCCCGATACAACATCGCCCAGGTGCGCGAAAATGAGAAGCGTACCAACCATGATGTCATTGCGTTTTTGGAGGAGGTCGCGGCGCATGTCGGCGGGCCGGGCCGGTACATCCATCGCGGGCTGACTTCGTCCGATCTGCTCGACACCACGTTGGCGCTGCAACTTGTGGCCAGCGCCGATTTACTGCTCGCCGATCTCAAGAAACTTCGCGCTGCCGTCGCGGTCCGCGCGAAGGAACACAAGTTCACGCCGATGATGGGGCGGTCGCACGGCATCCACGCCGAGCCGATCACCTATGGTCTCAAGCTCGCCCTCATGTACGATGAATTTGGCCGGGCTGATGAGCGTTTACGCGAAGCGAAGAAGCAGATCGCGGTGGGAAAGCTTTCCGGTGCGGTGGGCACCCATGCTCACCTCGATCCACGGGTCGAGGAATTTGTGTGCACGAAGCTCGGCCTTAAGGCCGCCGATATTTCCACGCAAATCATCCAACGGGACCGTCACGCCCACTTCATGAACACGCTGGCGCTTATCGCCAGCAGCATCGACCGCTGGGCGACCGAGTTTCGCCATCTCCAACGCACGGAAGTGCTCGAGGTGGAGGAATTTTTCGCCGCAGGTCAAAAGGGAAGCAGCGCGATGCCCCACAAGCGCAACCCGATCACAGGCGAAAAACTCAGCGGCCTGGCGCGGGTCATTCGTGGGAACGCGGTCGCGGCGTTGGAGAATGTGGCGCTTTGGCACGAGCGGGATATCTCCCACTCCTCGGTCGAGCGGATCATATTTCCCGATAGCTGCGAGTTGCTCAGTTACATGCTCAATCTGCTGACCGATCTCGTCGCGCGCCAAATCGTCTATCCTGAAAACATGGCCGCGAATTTGGCCAAGTCGAAAGGACTGATTTTCTCGCAGTCTGTCCTGCTCGCCCTGGCCGACAAGGGCCTGCCTCGGCAAGTCGCTTACGAAGCGGTGCAAGCGGCCTCAATGGCTTGCTGGCGCGGGACCGAGTCACTGCCCGTGCATCTCAAAAAATCGAAGGAGATTCGCTCCGTCCTTTCCGAAAAAGAGATCGACGAGCTTTGCTCTCCCGAGCGCCATTTCCGGTACGTGAACAGCACATTCAAGAAGCTGGGGTTGGGATAAAACTTTAAAGTATCTTCGGCCATGCGCCTTTGACACTGCCGCGATGGGCTATCCAATCCGCAGAAAAAAGTGGGTTGCGTACCGGCTCCCTGGATCGATCAAGAAAAAGAAAACCACGCGTAAGAGCGGGGAAGGAGCGTATGCTCACTTCGGCTCCATCAAGTGCCGTCAGCCACTCTGACTTGAGCGCTTTGGGGTCGATCGGCTTGGCCAAATCCAAGCCTTCCACTGTTGCCGGATTGTAGCGTCCATTCCTTCGCAATTCTTGCAAAATCAACTCGGCCGTCCATCCCTCATCCTTACCGCAAGCCGCCCAGATAGCTGCTCCCAGTGAAATATAGGTGGCCCCCAAATAGAGTAGATCGACCACGTCACGTATTTGAACGCGCCCTACCGCAGCCAAAACTTTGTTGGTCGCGGAATCTGCATCGTGCAGCCGAAAACCAAGCAAATCATCCCGAACGAGCGGAAAAAAACGAAAGGCCGAATCAGAAGCCCATTCCAAGCGGACGCTTTCCCCATCACGACTAACAATGGCACGTTGAAAAGTGTCCGTCTGAATCGAAAAATCGGTCTGATATCCTGCCTTTTGCAAAGAATTGGCATCCGCTTTGGCGCTGGCCGCTACTGCTTCGAGCGCATCATGAAAGAGGTCGATATCGCGTGAATATCTCGGTGAACTTGCATTTCGATGAATCAGTGTGGCATCGGCAACATAACTATCGGGATTTCGATTGCGCGAAATGATTTTAAAGACGTCCGCTTGAAAATCGGTTAGCGGCATAACGCATGGGCCAGTTTCCAACCCTTATGGCCGCCGTGAAGCTTCAGGCCTTCGATGATAAGAGGAAAATTATTTTTGGTGACGATTAAATCATCCTTCATAAACCAGAAACACTGAACTCGATATTCCCGATAAGCTTCCTGGGCCAAGCGCAGCCGTTCATCGTCGGTCAGAGGTGCGGTGGGCAAGGCTATTGCTTTCATGACGGCTTCAATGTACCTGACACTTGCTCCCTCGCCAAGCTCTGCCCTGCCAAGCCGAATTGAGTTGTGTCTGCTTCTGAGTTGGAGTACGTTGAACAACAAGGAATTACTTATGCAGCATCCTATTTTTGCCATCGGCATCCCTCACGGCGGGGAGTGGCTGATCATATTGGTCCTCGCCATTCTCTTTTTTGGTGCGGACAAATTGCCCAAGTTGGCGCGCGGTTTGGGCAAGAGCCTGGGTGAGTTCAAGAAAGCCAAGGAGGATTTCGAAAAGGAAATCCACGCCGCCGCGTCAGAAACCGAAGTCAAAAAGATCGACGACAAACCGGTTGTTGCTTCTACGACGACGGCTTCTTCTGACGAGCCAGCCAAAAAGATTTAAGCGTCGAGACGTTCGTCATCGCGAGCAACAGGGCAATGCCGATCGTGGCCATGCCGATATCCTCGATTAACAGCGACGGCCCCAGCTTTTGCAGCAACCTGCCGTCGAGGTTTACGGCCAGACCCAGCAAAAAGCTTACCGTCGTGCACAGATTGCAGAGCGCAAAAAGCCGGCCACGCCGCGCGTCATCCACGTCGTTTTGCAAGCGGGCTTCGATCGGAATAAGAATCAGCGCCGTCATGATGCCCAGGCCGACCGCTCCGAAAATGGCCGGGAGATAGGCGTGAAATTGGGCGAACCCGACCAGGGTGACTCCAAGAGCGGCAAGGGCGGCAAATGGCAACGCCTTACTGTGGCTTAATTTGTGGGCCCAACCGCAAATCCCAACTCCCGCACCCACACCCAACCCCACGGCGGCAAAGAAGAGACCGAACGCGAGCGTCTTGATTTCAAAGATGGGCGGTCTCGGCGCGATGTGAGTGAGAAAATGAACGAGTGACTCGGCCAGGGCACGCACCGCGCCCAGGTCCATGGTGACCACCATCTGCTGAAGAATCGTAATCAACCCCAAGGCGCCAATGAGCGAAAAGGCCGACTTCACCAAGACGAGCGGTCCCAGTTCGCGCTGCTCGCGCAGGACATGCCAGCCCTCTACTGATGAACGCCAGAAACCGATTTTTTCTCCGGTCGCCGTCCTGCCCTGAGGACCAGGGGAAAGATCGGCGGTGATGTGGTAGATGAACCAGGCGGAGATGATGAACCCGAGCGAATTGCAGAGAAAACTGCTGCGCGCTCCAAAGATCGAAACGAAAAGCGTGGCGAAAAGCGCGCCGATCAAATTGGCAATCACGCCGATAAGCGAAATCAGCGCATTGGCCGGGACGAGTTTTTCCGGCGAAACAATCTGAGGCAACGCGGCCTGCCGGGCCGGAATGAAGAGGCCGTTGAGTGCGCCCATCAGGAAAATGACGGCGAAGACGGCAGGGAGATTATGGAGTTCGAACCAAAGGTAGAGTAACGACAGTGTCATGGCCGCACGCACGATGTCCGACCAGAACATGACCCAGCGCCGGGAAAAATGATCGACGATCCATCCGTAAAGCGGGGCGAAAAGGAACCCCGGCAGCATCGCGCAGAAGGTCACCCGTGCGGCGTCCTGCCCTACTTCCAAACCGCCCTTGATCCCGAGCACAACGCTGAGCAGCGCGAATTGGTAGAAACGGTCGCCCAGACTGCTGATGATCTGGCCGTACCAAAGCCGGGCGAAATTCTTTTCCGCCAGGATGCTCCGGAACGAAAAGCGGGCGGTCTGGGTCTGCATGCGAGCGCTACTGAAGCATAACCCGCACAGGAAAGCCGCAGAATTTCAAGCGGACGAATTACTTTCGCCGGGCACTGATGATGAGGATCTGCTGCGTGGGCGGGCCGTCACCCGGACCCGACAATGCTTCTATCTTGTCGAGAATATCCAGTCCCTTGGTGATTTTGCCAAAGACGGCGTAGCCTTCAGGACTGAATCCACCCGGATCCAATTTGCCAGCGCCGTTATCGACAAAATTGAGGAAGAATTGCGAGGTTGCACTGTTGGGATCGCTGGTACGCGCCATCGAAATCGTACCCCGAACATTATGAAGCCCGTTGGCCGCCTCATTGATGATGGGAGGATTGGTCTGCTTTTCCTGCATATCGGCGGTGAAACCTCCACCCTGCGCGACAAAACCGCGAACGACGCGGTGGAAGATCGTGCCGTCGTAAAATTTCTTGTCCACATAGGCGAGAAAATTAGCCGTGGTAACCGGCGCGTGCGTAGGATCAAGCTGAATATCAATTTCACCCAAGCTCGTTTTGAGCACAACGACGGGATCGGCGGCATGAGCGGGCTGAACCCAGGCGAGGGTGACGGCAAGGATAAAGCTGGCGACGATGGGAAAAGAAGTGGATCGGTTCACGTTGCCTATTTCAGGCAGCTTCGCGCCAATGTCACGCGCAAAAATGCCGTCATCCCTCGATCACGACGGTCCCAACGGTTACAGGTCTTTGCGGCATCCAATCGATTTTACGGCGCAGGAAGGCAATCCAGCCCAAAACAGCGCCGAGCTGGCGCATGATCTGGAAGACAAACGGCTCCGTTAAAGTGGCCCCGAGGGATGCGATCCAGAGCTTGCGCGAAAGGGGAATGCCGAGCCAACGCTGGTATAGGACAATGGAATAAGCATGAAGAAGAAGATCAAAAATGAGCTTAATAACGATAAGTTTAACGATAAAGGCATCCAAAAAATGCCTTGTCGAGAGTATAACAATCAAAACGACCACTGCCGCCAAGGCATAGATGGGCAAAAGCAAATCGAGTGTTTTCAGGCACATCATGTAACGCCCCACCGCCCCGTAACGGCCATTTCCAACCATGTCGTTGTATTTGAAGTGGGTGGCAATGAACCCGGCAAACCAGCGGCGCCGTTGATTGAGGAAGGTCTGCACTTCGGCGGGCGCGTCGGTGGTTCCGCGCGCGCCGGAAAGGGTCTTCACCGTCACGCGTTGACCTTGATCATAGGCGTCCCGGTAAACACGATGCGTCAGTTCGTAATCCTCGACCCAGCTCGTGGCGTCAAAGCCGCCGCTGGCCTCAAGCACGGTGCGGCGATAAGCAGCAAAAGCGCCCGAGATGAGCAGGAGCATATCGTATTGCATCCAGGTCAGCCGCCAGAGAAAGCCGCGCGCGTACTCGAAGGTCTGGAAGAACTGAAAGAACCCGGCTCCGCGCGCACGCTGGCAAATCGGAATGAGAACGCCGCCTGCGATCCCCAGATCCGGGTCCTCGACAAAACCATTCCGAATAGCGGCCAGTGCCTCCGGCTCGATATAAGTGTCAGCGTCAATGGTTACGACGATTTCACTTTGTGCCATTTTCCAGCCGAGATTGAGCGAATCGGCCTTGCCCGAATTCGGTTTACTGAGAACGATCAAGGCGGGCCAGCGCTGGGAACGTCCCAAATTACCGGAACCCCTCGGTGTGAAGGTGAGGTCAAACTCGGTGGTCAGCCAATCGACCATGTCGTCGGTTGAACCGTCATCAAGAATAATGACCTCGTCCGCCGGTTCGGTTTGGCTACGCAAAAAGCGGAGGCATTCCGGCAGGACAAGACGTTCGTTGCGCGCGCAAACGAGGACCGTCAGCGTGGGGCGCTGCTGCGGAGGGTGGCAAGGCGCCGAGACCGGATTGGCTAACTTCCTTTTTCGCTCCTGCCGCATCACCGCGACCTGACTCGAAACCACCATGAAACCAAGCAAAAGAGAATCGTAGCTAATGTAGACCAGCCCGATGCTCCAGGCCGCCACGCCCTTGAAGGCGAATGAAGCGTAGAGGGTGAAAATGAGCAGGCCAAGAACGGCGCTAAAAAGAAAGGGCCAGCGGAAGGATTGCACAGGAGTTGAGAATAATGGCACAGAACCGTTTCCATAACGATTCTATTCACCAGTTGGACGCCACAGCGCCCCACTTGCTTCGACTCTTAAACCCGATGCTTTATTCCCGGTTGCGCCCAGAAAAAAATGCCTGTGCCTTTTCTCAGGCGGATTAGCCATTGTCCTTGCTGGCAGTGACCGAGCGTGTTAGAGGCTATTTGTGCCTTATGCAGTAGAAATTAAAGATAAGGGCTTTTGTTTTTTGATTCTTATTTTATCCGCTGTTTTTGGCGGTTTCTTGTGCCGTCCTTTATTAGCAGATGCCACTGAGTCTCCCAATATGGACATGGCTCTTGGGCTCCTGGTCCAGGCGGAGACCATGAATGCTTCCGACGACGTCGCTGGGGCAAAACAGACCGCACTACTAACCGAAGCATTAAAATTTCTTCGAGAAGAGCCTGCCAACAAGGCCTACCAAGGACATCTCAGTTTGGGGATCCAGCAGACAGCAACAGCGCTCGATGATCTGGGAACGAACAAACCGTCCAGCGAGGTTCATAAAGTGATTGGTCTGGCTGTTGCCCAAGTCCAGGCAGCTGTGACCGCCCTGCAAAGCGACGTGTCACTGACAAAAAGTAGTATCGATGTTCCGGCTGGTCTTCCAACTCCGACACGAGCACCGAAGCCTCCTCCTCCCCCACCCAAGCCCAGTTACCTCAAAAACAGTGATTTGAGCGAAGGCTGGGTGGGTTGGCATGGTGACGGGGAAGTGGCCTTTCTTAAGGCTGATGGAACGGAGGGCGCGGAGGACGATAAGGATGTCACGCGAGTGATTAAAATAGTGTTATCGCGTGGACAATCGCGCGAGGTTTATCAGGAATATGACACACTCGACAATCCACCGCGTCTTAATTTCTATGTGGATGTTTTCGCTTCCAGTGATTTTAAACGTAGCACCTTCAAGAGCGATTACACGATTGACTGGGAAGGTAATGCTTCGCCCTTTTGGTGGTATATTGTGATTCCTAATGTTGATTTTTGGATTCGCGTCGGCCCGACCGGTGCTACGGGGTACAAGTTCATCATGCATAATCTTAAACCGGGAGCTTGGACCGCCGTGGGGGATCATTCGGATTTAATCAGCGGCATCAAAAACCGTGTGATCAATTTTTGCGTTCCTCTCGGCGAAGGCACCGTTTATCTGAAAAATCCGTCGGTCCGACCGTAGACAAAATGAGAACGGCCACCTGAATAGAAGTCTCTCGATACTGTTCCGTATTTTCCATCGGCAGGGAAGGTCCTTCGACTACGGCTCTGGAAAACGCAAAGGATAAAGAATGCTTATCGATTCGCCTTCGCTCAGGATGACGGATTTTTTAGAAAACGAATTTTACCTCTGAGGCCTGTCGCTCCCTGTCAGCAAAGCCAGGATCATGAAACTTCCGCGGTCGCGAGCTTGCGCTTCTTCGGTCCGCGTTTCTGCCGGGCAAGGTCGTCGAGTTTCCTGGCCTCCGCGATGTCACTTTCGGTGTACTTGTAGACAATCTTGATCAAATCCATCTTTTCCAGGAGCAGCAAGATCTGGTAGGTGACGTCACTCCGTTCTTCTTCCGGGAGGATGGCCTGGGAAGCGGCGATATCTTTCTGATGATGGTTGTTATGCCACCCTTCACCCATGGTGAACCAGTTCAACCAGCCGCAGTTTTTGCTCTCCTCGCCGGTATCAAAACGCGCCGCGCCCATCATGTGCGCCAACGAGTTGATGAAGAATGTGAAGTGGTAGGTCAGGAAGGTGCTCGCGAAAAAGCCTCCGAAAAGCATGGCCCATCCGCCGACGCCCGTTCCGATGCCGAGGAAAAAACAGGCGATGCCAAGCAGGGTGGGGGCGATGAGATAACCCCGGGCCTTTTCAAAGAACATGAGCTCGGGAAACTTTTTCAGGTCCGGCACCTTATCGTAATCGGCCTTCTTGTATTTCTTGAGAAGAACCCATTTGACGTGGGAATGGTAGAAACCTTTCCAGAAGCTTCCGGTCTCCTTGTGGACAAAATCAAAAGAGTGGAGATCTTCGGCGGTATCGGAAAACTTATGGTGGTGACGGTGATGGGATGCCCACCAAATCACGCCTTTCTGGGCGTCCGCCGTGGCCAGGAAGGCTTCCATGAACTGTACGCGCCGGAGGTACGTTTCTTCGTGGCGCGGAGTCCGAATCAGCCATTTGAGCCACCGCGGCACCTTGTTCTTAAAGGCGCGATGAGAGAAATAACGGTGCCGGAATCCCGTGACGAAAAACATCCGCCAGTAACAATTGAACAGGCAGACCGCCAGCATGAAAATGCCGGTATAAAGCCGATGTCTATTTTCCAGGCCCGTGAGCAACTCGTAGCCGATCCACCCAAAGCCAATAATTCCGAGCAAATTAACGATGAAAAAACGGCTCTCGTAGATGATATCCTTGAGGCTGATCTTTTCCCCGACTCCCAATTCGTCTTCTTCTGAACCAATCATGGCATCAAGTGTAGCGTCGGCGTTAATTTAATCCAGGCAAAGCCACCACCCGGGTTGTGACGTTGAGGTATCTCATGACGGTGACGTCCAGAGTGGACTTTTTCAAAAGAAATTTCAAATTAAGACACGATCAGATACAGGATGAGTTATATCGTGTTTTAAGATAGCCTTGGAACATATGCCTGCCTCCGTCATCATGACTTCGCCCCCAGGCGGGCCGCGTCCCGGCCTGATCCGACAATTTTTCGGGACGCTGGAACTGATCAAGGTTTCTCATTCGATCTTTGCCCTGCCTTTTGCGCTTTCGGCCATGCTGGTGGCGGAGCGAGGCTTGCCTTCGTGGTGGACCATCTTCTGGATCATCTGGTGTCTCGTCTCGGCCCGGACCGCCGCGATGGCCTTCAACCGTTGGGCCGATTGGGATTACGATAATTTCAATCCCCGCACCAAGCGCCGTTCCCAGTTGGGCACCCGGCGCTTGACCTGGATTCTGTGCCTGATCGCTCTCGCCGCATTCGTTTTGGGGAGTTCCCAACTCAATTTTCTCACCCTGATTCTCTGCCCTGTCGCCTGCCTGCTCATTCTTGGTTATTCACTCACCAAGCGCTTCACCTCCTACACCCACGCCGTACTGGGCCTCGCGCTGGCCACCGCGCCGATGGGCGCATGGGCCGCCACGACAGGCGATCTCACCTCGCGGCTGCCCTGGTTGCTGGCGACGGCGGTTTGGTGCTGGGTCTTTGGCTTCGATCTCATTTATTCAACGCAGGACATCGAGTTCGACCGGCAGGCACAGTTGCATTCCTTTCCCGCCCGCCACGGCGTCACCGCAGCATTGCGATTAGCCCTCGTCCTGCACCTGCTCACCTGGCTTATACTTTTGGCCTTTGGTTGGCTGGCGCATCTTTCCCTGCCATACTGGATTGCAATGGGGTTGATTTTCTTCGCGCTGATTTTTGAACATATCCTTTGCCGGTCGAAAGATCTGACCAAAATCAATGTCGCCTTCTTCCAGATGAACGCCCTGGTCGGTTTGATCCTCTTGCTCGGGGTGGCTGCCAGCCTCTACTGGCCCTCATTTAGGAATGCCGATACAATAAATTGGAATCTCGACACATCTCTCGGACATTGGCTGCAGGAGCACATGCCAATTGGAAAACACAAATGATTTTCTATAAACAATCCGTCATCCTGAGCGAAGGCGAAAAATAAAATGTCTTTTGCCACGACACCCTCCAGAGCCGCAGTCGAAGGACCCAGCCTGAATCGAAATCAGTTTTGGGTCGCGCCTTTACGCTCTGAACATCAAACCCGTTTTCCGCTGTCCATCCGGGCGAAGAACAACAAGCTATCTTGTTCGACCAACAGCACGCCATGCTTTCCACATCCTTTGGATAAACACCCAGGTCCTTCGACTGCGGCTCGAAACACTCTTTTGATCAAACTACCTCAACGGCTCGCCTCCGCTCAGGATGACGGAATGCTTAAGCGGGAGGGTTCCTCGTGAGCTTCATGGATTCCATCCTCGCCCACAACGGCCTGACTGACATCGCGGAAAAAGTCTTCGCCGCGCAACGACTGACCGACGACGAAGCACTCCGCCTCTATGCGGTCAAAGATCTCAACGCTCTCGGTTACCTGGCCAACCACGTCCGCGAACGCAAGAACGGCAACGTCGCCACCTATGTCCTGAATTTTTATCTCAACTACTCGAACATCTGCATCCTGAGTTGCCAGTTTTGCGCCTTCGCCCGCCGACCCCACGAAAAGGAAGGACAATTCACCTACGACATCGAGGAAATGGCCCGGCAGACCAAAGCGGCCTACGACCAGGGCATCACCGAAGTGCATATCGTCGGCGGTCTGCACCCCAAGCTGCCCTTTGCCTACTACACGGAGATGATCCAGGCGCTGAAAGCCGCCTGCCCCAATCTTTGCGTCAAGGCGTTCACCGCCATCGAAATCCGGCATCTGGCCGAACGAATCGCAAAGAAATCGATCCGCGAAACGCTCGAAATCCTGCGCGATGCCGGACTGAGTTCCCTGACTGGCGGTGGTGCGGAAATTTTCGATCCTGCCGTGCGCGACCAGATTTGTCGCGGCAAGGAAAGCGCCGAGGAATGGCTCGAAGTCCATCGCATCTGGCATCAGATGGGCCAGCGCAGCACCTGCACCATGCTCTACGGCCACGTTGAAACCGTGGCGCAGCGGGTCGATCACCTCCGCCGTTTGAGGGAATTGCAGGACGAAACGCACGGCTTCACCGCGCTCGTCCCCTTCGCCTACGAACCGGAGCACAATAAGCTGACCCACCTGGGCCTGGGCCGCGCTTCGGCCTTCGAGGATTTGCGGAATCTCGCCATCGCGCGGATTTATCTCGATAATTTCGACCACATCACCGCCTATTGGGTCAGTTTAGGTTTGCCGACCGCCCAGGTTGCGTTGAGTTATGGCGTGGATGATCTGCATGGCACCATCCAGCAGGAGAAAATCTTTCACATGGCCGGAAGCCAGACTCCGCAAGGCCAGACCGTCGTCACGCTGGAACGCGCCATCCGCGAAGCGGGCCGCATTCCGGTCCAGCGCAATACGTTTTACCAGCGGCTCAACGAGCATCCCATTCCCGGCGAGACGTTGCCCGATGCGCCCATCCAGAAGGGAGCGTTGGTCTAATCATGCCGTCATCCCGAGCGAAGGCGAAAAATAAAATGTTTCTTACCCCAATATTTTCCAGAGCCGCAGTCGAGGGACCTAGTTTGAATCAAAGTAGGACACCGGTTGCGTCATTAAACTCCAAGTCTCAAAGTAGCTACTCGCTCTTCGTCCGATCGACAAGCAGCCACCCTCTTCTTCAAATCGGAAAACACCGGTTCTTTTCACACAATACGGGAAAACAACCAGGTCCTTCGACTTCGGTTCGAGCAAATCGTATGGCAAAAGTCATCACCTGGCTCACCTCCGCTCAGGATGACGGTATTTTTTCATGAACACCCTTTCCGAAAACAACCCGACGTTGGAATTCCAGGTGCAAGGCAATCCGATTCCGCAACCGGCCTCCGAAAATCCGGGGCCACGTTACACCCTCGGCTCGGTCCCCTATCTCAACGCGCGCCCTCTCCATTGGACCATCCAGGAGCCGGTCCTTTTTCTCGAACCGAACAAGCTGGTGACGGAACTGGCGGAGGGCCGTCTGCAAGCTGGCCTCGTACCGATCGTCGAAGCGTTTGAAAACGCGGCGGCCTATCACATCGTTAACGGCGTCGCCATCGGCACGCTCAACAGCGTCTACAGCGTCGTGCTCGTCCATGGACTGCCGGTCGTCCGCATCAAAACCGTGGCGCTCGACCCCGCCTCGAAGACATCGAATCAGCTCTTGCGCGTCCTGCTGCAAAAATATTATCGCCTGAACCCCCGCTATGTTTCACCCGACGAACCTGCCGAAGGCCAGCTCATCATCGGCGACCCGGCCATCGCCTATCGCCAGTCGCATCCCGACGAACGATACTTCGACCTCGCCCAGGCGTGGCACTCCCATACGGGACTTCCCTTTGTCTTCGCCGTCTGGGCGGTGCGCAAGGACGCGCCCGACGCGGAACTCATCGCCAAAAATCTTCGGGCCGCCGCCCGGGCCGGTCTGGCCGCCCGCGATCAAATCGCACGCACCCATTTCGAGTACCACTATCTGACCGAACATCTTTACTACCATCTGGGAGACCCCCAGAAAAAAGCCATCGCCGCTTTCGCCTCGGACCTGGTGGAAATCGGGCAACTCGCCAAAATTCCAGAACTAAGTTATATCTAATGGTTCCAACTTATCCGCAACCCTCCGTGAACTCTGCCGTCCTCCGTGCGAAACCCTGCCTCCCCAATCCATGATCCAGCCGCTCCTCGATACCGAAATCAAAGCCAAAGTGCTCAACGGCGGACGCATCACGCCCGAGGAAGCCAAGCAGCTCTATTTCGCGCCGCTGACCGAGCTGGGTGAACTGGCTGATGCGCGCCGTCGCCAGCGCAAGG
>Ga0206954_1006_pt1 | contig 65657 bp, 29 predicted proteins | sample Alteio_BWOrgHeat_37_FD_153250 | JGI IMG/M metagenome (GOLD analysis project Ga0206954, IMG submission 153250) | Enriched cells from forest soil in Barre Woods Harvard Forest LTER site, Petersham, Massachusetts, United States -... | ecosystem: Environmental > Terrestrial > Soil > Temperate forest >...
CGGAGCCGGATACAGGTTAAACAACTGGGCCGCGATCGGATCTACCGCCATGCCGGTCGTTTGCGGATCGGAGTTCACGATTCCCTGGGGACCCAGTGCACGCTCTGCCAGTGTCGGCACCGAGCTGAAGATTGGGTTCTGCACGCCTGCTACCTGACGGAAAGCTTCATAGGCCACAAAGAAGAACGTGCGATCGTGGATGATTGGGCCGCCAACGCTGCCGCCAAAATCATTCTGGTTGAGCTTTGCCTGCGGGTCGATTGGCGTGGTCGCGTTGGGCACGGGATTGAACGGGTTGCGGGCGTCAAAAACAGTGTTCTTCAGGAACTCGTAAGCCGAGCCGTGAAAGTTGTTCGTGCCGCTCTTCGTAATGACGCTGATCACGCCGCCGGCGGTGCGTCCGACTTCGGGGGCATATTCGTTGGTCTGTACCGAGACTTCTTCGATGGCATCCACTGACGGCTTTACGCCGATGGTGCCGATGACGCGCTCGTTGTTGTCGGTGCCGTCGATCAGTTCGTTGTTGAGTACGTCGTCTTGTCCGTTGACCGAGAAGGTATTGGTCTGGCGGCGATCGTCAGGGCGCTGACCGCTACCGAGTCCATCGATGCTGGCGGCTTCGTTCGCGCCGGGTGTCAGCACGATCAGGCTGGTGAGGTTGCGGGTCGGCAGAGGAAGATCCTGAACTGCACGTTCCGTTACCGTGGCATGGACCGTTGAATCATCGGCCTGGAGTAGCGGCGTGGTGGCCTCGACCAGGACGTTTTCGGTGTTCTGGCCAAGCTGCATGGGAGCATCCACGCGCGCGCGATCGCCACCGACGACCGTCACTTCGCTTTTGTATCCCTTGAAGCCTTGTGCCTCGACGTGAACCGAGTAGCTTCCGGGCTGCAAGAATGTGAACACGTATTCGCCGACCTTATTGGATTCGGCAATACGAGTCTCGTGGGTGGCCAGGTTGGTTAGAGTGACCTTGGCTTTCGCTAACACTGCACCGGTATTATCGGTAACAGTCCCGAGAATATCTGCGGTTGTCAGCTGTGCTTTGGCCGTAGGGCTGAAACATAAGATCGCGCCCAAAAGCGCGAACACCATGAAACCGAATCTCTGGAACCGAATCAGCTTCATGGCTGGAGGACGGTTGATACCTCGCATGGGGGACTTCTCCTTTATCGAAATTCCTCAGTGAAATTTTCAAAGAAAGCGATGCCGCGAATACGGCATCCCTTTTGGCGTCTTTGGCGTCAGGGCCCTTCGCCCGGTGAACCTGCAGGTCAAAATCCTGCCCATAGCCGGGCGACTACTGCTTACTTTTCGTTTTTGCCGCGGCAGCGCTGCTTTGCTCTGCCAGCCTCTTGAAACCGATCATGCATCGCAAAAGGTGCCGCAGCCGATTTTTACTTCGCGCTCTGCAAGTACATATTCCGCGAAGTGATCGGGATTCTAAATCGATTTAGTCAGCGGTTGCAAGCATATTTCTACGAAAATATTTTTAAGGCATGCTCTTGCCTGCGAAACACAAAGTGCGGTATTTTTTGGGGGTCTGTCTGGAGACGAGAAAACCGGGGTATACTAAAACGTTTTAGCGAGCAAATGATCCAAATGGTCTAGGCTTGCCGCTCCGGGCGGAGAACGGTAAGCATTCCCGTAACATCGGGAATGTCCCCTGCCAGACACGAGCGAAGGATATGCAAAAGCGTGCCAGACCATGCGAAATCATGCCGTACTTGTTAGAATGCGCTAACCCTGAAAACTTACACTCCGGGTCAATATTTTCCGTTCCGCCAGCAAAGAGTGCGCGTAAACTCAAAGGAACAGGATGCCTCGAAAATCCAAATCATCGGAAGTACAGCTAGAACCGGTCAGCCTGAAGACGCTGTCGAAATACCTCAAGCTTTCTCCGGCGACTATTTCTGTTGTTCTCAACGACTCGGCCACTTCTCACGAGATCCCGCAGAAGACTAAAGACCGTGTCTTTGCCGCGGCCAAGAAATTCAACTACCGTCCCAATGTCTGGGCACGCAGCCTGCGGAAAAAGCGCAGCTTCGCCATCGGCGTCCTCGTCCCGCATATCAGCGAAGGTTACGGCGCGCTGCTCATGGACGCCATCGACGACTACCTGCTACAGGAAGGCTACTTCTATTTCGTCGCCAGTCATCGGCGCCGCGCCGACCTGCTCGAAGGATATCCGCGCATTTTGATGGAGCGCTCGGTCGAAGGTTTCATCGTGATGGATACCATCCTGCACAAGCCGTTGCCTCTGCCGACGGTCAACATCTCCGGGCATACCAAGGTTCCGGGCGTCACCAATGTAGTGCTCGACCACTATAAGGCAGCGCGGCTCGCGCTTGAGCACCTGATCAGCTTCGGGCATCAGCGCATCGCGTTCATCAAAGGCCAGCCGTACAGCTCCGACTCAGCCGAGCGCTGGAGAGCGATCGAACAAGCGGCGCGCGAGTTGCGCATACGCATCGCTCCCGAGCTCACGGTACAGTTGGAAGCAGAAACATTTTCGCCCATGGTCGCCTATCCCGTGGCCAAGAAACTTATGACGCAAAGCACCGATTTCACCGCACTGTTTGCGTATAACGATCTTTCAGCGATTGGATCAATTCGCGCCATTCGCGAAATGGGATTGCGTGTACCTGAAGATATTTCCGTGGTCGGCTTTGACGACATTAACAGCGCGGCCTTCCAGAATCCCAGCCTGACAACCGTCCGGCAACCGCTACAGAAAATGGGCGTTACCGCGGCGCGCATTCTGCTTGAACGGCTCAATGGCGGCGCCAACCCCAAGGAAGTTATTATTGAGCCTGAGCTGGTATTGCGCGAATCGACGGCGCCGGCTCGCGACCTTATCGAAAGCGGGCGCACACGCGCCAACCAGGTATTAGTAAAGACTCTATGACCGAGGCGGAGCAAGGCGGACGGCAATTGCCCTCCGCCTTACTCGTCGTGCTCTACCTCGCCTTTGCCCTCACCGGAGTGCTCACGGCCCTGCCCGGTCCTCTGCTGCCAATCCTCTTGAAAAAATGGTTACTCAACGACGCGCATGCCGGATGGATCGTCGGCGCGCAGTTCCTCGGCAACCTCTTCGGCTGTCTTTTCACAAATCGCAATCCGCGTTTGAGCCGCTTGCTTGGCCTCGCCCTGGTTGCGATAGGAACCGGGACATTCGTCTTCCTGCGCTGGCCGGGACTGCTGGCATCTTTTTTCTGTTATGGCATGGGACTGGGACTGGCGATTCCGGCGATCAACCTCACGATCGCCGCAGCCGCTGCGCCCAACAAACGATCGGCTGCGCTGAATCTGCTGAATTCTGTTTGGGGACTTGGAGCCATTTCGGCTCCCACTCTCGTACTGGCCTCGCAGCACCTTGCTTCGATTGAAAAGCTTCTGGCAGCTTTGGGAATGAGCGCGGCGCTGCTGTTGGCGCTTTCTCTGTCGGGGCCAAAAGTCGTGGCTGCGGCCAACACAAATCAGGCTGCCTCCAAGAAGGCTGCGCATTCCCTGCTCTTCTTCGCTATGGGTTTCTTTCTCTATGTCGGCACGGAAACCTGCATCGCCAGTTGGATCAGTGTATTCGCGCAACGCACTTTTCCTAACGCGCACCTGCTTGGCTTTTCGGTGGTTACCTACTTCTGGGCGGCGCTGGTGCTTGGGCGCGCTGTCAGCGCATACGTACTGAAATGGACCTCCGAGCGATCCCTCTACATCGCAGCTGCGGCCATCGCACTGCTGGCATTCTGTGCGATTCTTGGCGGCAAGATTCCTTCAGTAGTCGCATTGGGGACCATTTTATGTGGACTCGCGCTTGCGCCCATCTTCCCCATATTGCTGTCGTACGCTGCTGACACGTTTTTGACACACCCCAACAGCGGATGGGTGTTCGCGTGCGCCCCATTGGGCGGAACGCTGCTGCCCTGGGCCACCGGACAACTTTCCACCGCATACGCAACTCTTCACATCGGCCTGCTGGTGCCCCCGGCGGCGATTCTTTGTTTGCTTGCGATGGGATTTGGGCTGGCGGGTGAGGCAAAAATTTCTCACTCCACTGTCATCGAGACTTAGAAATCCGGGCTTACTCCTCACTTTTTACAAGAATTTACGTTTTCTTCGCAAAATTAGCCCTCCGCTTTCGCATTTCATAACAGAGACAGTAAGGACTAGAGCCACTTCATATCCGGCAACCCTCGAAAGCACTTTTCGCCGGACAAACCAGCAAGCAGCAAGTTTTGTTTCGTGATCAGACTCACGAAGCGCTATCTCCCAGGAAGCGCCTGATCTTTGGTAGCGGCCTTCATCGGCGGCAAAAACACACCCTTATTACTGGAGACCTTTATGCGGACACTTATCTTTATCTTGGGAATTTCTACTCTGTGCATCCTGTTGTTTTTGACCGGATGCGGTGGCGGCTCTTCTTCTAGTTCGAATCCCATGGAGAACGCGGTAACCGTAACGTTCACCGGCGGCACTCCAACTGCTGTAGCGACACAGATTGGGACAGGCGCGTTTACTTCGGCAACCCTGTCAGGCTCCAGCCTGACCGTGATGATCCCTTCCGGGACACAAAAGTATGCCATCTCTTATGTTTGCCCTCCGGTTCCCGGCTTTGGCAACACAGTCACCAGCGAATCCATCATTGAGGCGACCATTGCTGACGGCTCGACTTATACCGTCAGTTGCCTGGGCTCGTTGCCAACCGGGACGACCACCGGCAACGTAAACGCATCGGCGATCGCCGGCGCTACCAATGTTCTGGTTCGCGGCAACAGCAGCTATGGCGGTTCCGTGGGCAGCGCCTCCGGCTCGTTCAGCGTGAGCCTGCCCAATGGGAGCAACGATATCGCACTGATTGCGGTCAACGGCTCGGGAACGGTGCTGGCGGTGAAATTTGTACGCGCACAAACGGTTCCGGGCGCGATCAACAGCGGCAACACCATCACGTTGGGCTCCAGCGATATGGTCACATCGCAATCGCTGAATGTCACGAATGTGCCGTCCGGCTTCACCATGCCTCCGGCGGCATCGGTCAATTATCTAACGGCAAATGGCACCTCGATTCTGCTCGACAGCACCTCGGCTACGCAATATCCGGCGGTTCCAGCGGCAGCAGGCCAGAGCGGAGACTTCTACGCCTATGAGAGCAATACCACTGACACCGCCACTCACAACTCAGCCGTCGGCATTACGCAAACCAGCACCAGCGGAGGATCGGCAACGATTGCGCTTCCCGCCTCATGGTCTTACTCCGGGCCTGCGGCTGCTGCCCTGCCCACATTTACGTTTAATTATTCCGGATTCTCTGGCCTGACAGCCATGGCACAGCAGGGAGAAATCGAATGGGAGCCTACGCCGACTACACTCTCCACGATTGCAGTCACGGCAACTTCGTCGTATCAGGCGGGAGCCTCCACCATTACCGTTCCCAACCTGGCTTCTCTTTCCGGCTTCTTTGCGGCTGCGCCTTCGGGTACAAACATTTTCTGGGTGGCGGATGTTTATGGCGGCACGAAATTGCCATACACGTTCTACACGGCAATTCCAGCCAGCGGATCGCTTGGTTTCGTACAGAACGAAGGCAATTACACCGAACCATAAGACAACTCTGCGGAACTCATGCAGTCCAAATAAAAAGGGAGATGCGGATTACGCATCTCCCTAAAAGCGCGTGGAAGCCTTTCGGCTTCCACGCGTGTGCTTGCTCTACGGGTTAAAAGCGTTGAATGCCTTGGAGTAGTCGAACTGGCTTTGGGTTACGCCACTGCAATTCCCCGACGCCGGCGACGGAGTCGTGGTGGTGAAGCCGGCATTCAGGCAGTCGGTATCACGTGTGACTGACCAGAAGGCAATGCGTCCCCAACCATTGCTGAGCGCGGTTTGCACCAGCGTGTTGGCATCAGATACCTGAAAGATCTCGGCTTCGTTGTCGTTGGTGCCGATCATCGGCGTCACGCCAACCATGGCCGCAACCTGCGCCCGGCTCTTGCTGGGATACATGTTCTGCAGCGTATCTTCCAGCGACCAGCCGGAGAGCTGAGCATCAAGTCCCATCTGTCCGCCGTGATCGTAAGAGCCGCCGAAGTCCATGGCCATGACGTTGACGACACCAATGTTCACACCTGCAGCCTGTGCATCCTGCAAAACAGTAGTAGCCAGACCGTTGATGCCGCTCGGCTCGGTCTGCAGCGTGTAGGAGACGACCAATCCCGGATTCGCCTTCTGCAACGCTGCGATCACCTGCTGCCGTGTGGTGTCGTTGGTGGAACTGCTCTCAATGTCAAAGTCGACGTACTTGGCGTTGTATTGAGTGATGACGTTCTGGTACTGCTGCTGCAGCGAGCTGGCGCTGGAGCAGGCAAGCGCCAGTTCGGTTCCGGCGGCACCGCCGAACGAGATCACTACGTCCCCACCGTGCGAGCGGAAGCTACTGATCTGGCTAGCAAGAGGCGGCGTGGTTCCGGGCGCGGGGATATTCAACGAAGCAGAGCCAGCCCAGCTTGCCTGGCATCCGCTGCTTGAGATCACGAAAGCCAATGTCATGTATTTGATAGGAGCCTGGCTCGCGGCGGTAGCAAAGAGCGGACCGGTTACGTCAACATACGGCGCAGCCAGACGTCCGGAATAAGCGCCAGGAATGCTTCCGCAGATGCCTGCCACCGACCACACGTAGTCGATGCCCGGCGCGGGAGTATTGCCCTGCGTGTAATAGGCGGCTTGCCAGAGATACCCGTTGTACTGCACCTGATTGCCGGTGTTATAGACCGTGCCGGAACTCCACGTAGGAGCCGTGCAGGTCACAGTGCTGCCACCACCATTACCCGGCGTGGCAGTTGCTGTAGCGGTAGCCGTCGCAGTGGGCTTCGCCGTTGCGGTTGCAGTGGCTGTAGGTTTGGCAGTTGCGGTCGCTGTCGGCTTGGCAGTTGCCGTTGCGGTTGCGGTCGGTGTTGGTGTTGCTCCACCGGTGGAACAGGTTCCGACAAGGGACCACAATGCCGGAACATCCGCTGGATCCCAACCGGCCTGGGAGGTGTGTGCCTGAAGGCATTTATATTCGCTGCCGTTGTAGGTAACCAGTGCACCCGCAGCATAAGAAACGCTGTTCGGTGACCAGGCTGAAACTCCGGTACAGCTTACAGTTGCGGCCGATGTGATCGATGCAAACATAAGCACACACACAAAGGCCGTGAGGGCAATTAGGGACGTCCGCTTCATATAGGCTCCTTAGACAGATAAAGCCCGATATATAAATGAGAACCGTGGGGGGAACAGCCGGGGGACGCTGGGAGCGCGGTCAATGACGACCATTTTTATTACAACGATCTAGTGGTGTCAATTAAAAACGTTAAGAATGCGCTTTTTAGCCCATGGACGAGGCAAATTTGGGACAAACCCATTGCCCGCAGAGCAGAGCTCTTATGTGTGACTGATTCCTGACAGACAAGCCGTAGCCATGTTTGAAAGCTTCCAGCCTATCGGTTGCGTTATCATCTCCAAAGAAACAAAAACACTCACATTTGAAACTACTGCATTTCGACATGCGTCCGTACCTTGTCTGAAATGAGGTGATTGGCATGACGCTCTACAAGCAGATGTTTTGCTGGGCCGCGTTACTCGCGCTGGGACACTTTTCTATGTTTGGCCAAAGCGTGCCTAGTAATTCTGGGATAAATCTCCAGCCGGGCGTCGTGGTCGAACAAGTTACCCACAGCCGGGGTGGTGACAAAGCAGGAATCAAAGAAGGTGACGTTCTTCTCCGCTGGTCTCGCGGCGAAATGAGCGGAGCGATTGCTTCTCCCTTTGATCTTGACGAGATCGAGATTGAGCAGGAGCCTCGCGGAGCAGTCACCATCGAAGGCCTCAGGGGCAACGATCACCAGAAGCAAACCTGGGTGATGGAGCAGGACACCTGGAAGATTACGGCACGACCGCAACTTGCGGAGAGTCTTCTCACCATCTATCGCGAAGCGCGCGAACTGGAAAAAGCCAACAAACCTGAGGCGATTGCACGCATGCGGGCAGCCGCAGCACAGGCTCGCACGGACTCACAAGCATGGCTGAGTTCCTGGCTTCTTCTGCAGGCGGCTCAATCCGCAACAACAAAACACCAATGGAAAGAGGCCGATGCGGCCTACGCAGAAGCGGTACAGCAAGCAGAGAGTAGTCCGCAGATCAAGACCCAACTATTGCGGGCCTGGGCAAAAGCTTATCAGCAGCGGAGTGATTGGGTGAATGCAGAAAAGCATTATCAAGAGTCACTCGCAGAGAGCAAGAAGCTGGATGCCGAGAGCCTGATGATGGCAGCGCTCATCATCAATCTTGGAGATGTAGCCCTGAATCAGGGAGACATGGTGAAGGCCGAGCAGTATTACCAGCAATCGCTTCAGCTCGCGCAGAAACTAGGTCCAGAAAGCCTCGCTGCTGCAAAATGCCTCGACAATCTTGGGATTGCATCCTGGTATCAGGGCGATCTGGTAAACGCGGAGAAATATTACCAGCAGTCGCTGCAGATCGATCAGAAGGTAGCCCCCGAAAGTCTCGCTGTCGCTACCATGCTCGAACGTCTTGGCACGGTAGCCTTCGACCACGGCGATCTGGCACAGGCGGAAAACTATCATCAGCACTCCCTCCAGATCACGGAAAAACTGACTCCCGGGGAGCTTGCGGTTGGTTTGACCCTCAACAGTCTAGGGAATGTGGCTGACGATCGCGGAGATGTGGCACAAGCCGAAAAAGACTATCAGCAGGCCGTGCAAATCATACAGAAGGTCGACCCCGAGAACCTTCAGATCCCCGGAATCTTCTCAAATCTTGGGAATGTGGCTTATGAGCGCGGAGACCTGGCGCTGGCCGCTAAGTATTACCAGCAAGCCCTGAAGATGACACGGCAACACTACCACGGGAGTCCCCGCGAGAGTATGCAGGTTGCCGGCATCTTATCCAATCTGGGCATGGTTACATGTGATCTAGGAGATTTGACCGAGGCTAGGAGCTATCACCAGCAGTCCTTGCAACTCATACAGAAAGTGGCACCCGAAAGCTGGGATGTTGCGAATGACTTCCGCAATCTCGGAAATCTGGAGGAGCAGCACGGGGATTTGGCGCTGGCGGAAAAATACTTTCAGCACGCCCTGGATATCTATCAAAAGCTGGCCCCCGATGGCCTTGATATGGCGTATTCCCTGCAGGGGTTGGGCAATGTCGCCAGCAAGCACAATGATCTGGCGCAGGCCCAGAACTACTACGAAAAAGCGCTGGCCATCCGCGAAAAGCTGGCGCCGGGCAGCAGCAATCACGCAGAGTCGCTGGCCGCGCTGGCCTCAATCCAACGCCGCAAACAACAACCGGATGCAGCCACGCGCCTATACGAAAAAGCGCTGAATGCCCTGGAGAGTCAGACCGGCCGACTGGGCGGCTCAGAAGAAACGCGCGCGGACTTTCGCGCCAGCCATGAAGATTACTATCGCGAATACGCGGACCTTTTGATCTCGCAAAAGAAGCCTGAGCTTGCCTTTGATGTGCTGGAACGCTCCCGCGCTCGCACGTTATTGGAACTGCTGGCCTCCGCACACATGGACATCCGCAAGGGCGGAGACCCTGCACTATTGCGGCGAGAACGCTCGCTTGCGGAATCCATCAGCGCAAAATCAAGCCGGCGTATACAACTGCTCAGTGACGAACACGCCGAAAAACAGATCGCGGAAATGGAGAAAGAAACGCAGGCGCTGCTGGCGCAATACAACGATGTGGAAGAGCAAATCCGGCTGAACAGCCCGGAATATGCTGCACTCACCCAGCCAAAGCTTTTAAGCGCGCAGGCAGTACAACAACAGTTGCTCGATTCCGGCACCGTGCTGCTGGAATATTCCCTGGGAAAAGAGGGTAGTTACGTTTTTGTGGTAACCCCGGACTCTCTCACCGCCTATCCGCTGCCGAAGCAGGATGAAGTGGAGGGCACCGCGAAGCGCGCCTATGCATCCCTGACCGCGCGGAACAAGAATGTACAAGGCGAGAGCCAAGCACAGCGCGAAGAGCGCATCGCGGCAGCGGATAAGGAATATCGGCATGCAATCTTCAAACTGAGCAAAATGGTTTTGGGCCCGGTGGCAGAGCAGATCGCGGGCAAGCGCCTGCTCATCGTTGGCGATGGAGCGCTGCAGTATATTCCATTCGCAGCGCTGCCCGAACCGGGGGATGCCGGGCACGCGCGCCCGCTGGTCATTGGTCACGAAGTTGTCAACCTGCCTTCGGCCTCGGTGTTGGCAGAACTGCGGCGCATGGAAGAAGGACGCAGCGAACCGGCGCGCGCCGTGGCCGTGCTGGCAGATCCAGTATTTGAGAAAAACGACTCTCGTATCCGAGGCGGTAGTATTCGCGAAGAAAAGTCCGATGTCGTGGCCCGCGGAACTGACGAGAACACAGCTCAGGTGGCATCGCGAGAGATCACACGCGCCATAGAAGATATCGGTGGCCCGGCAGGCAGCACCTCTCAGTTACACCGCCTGCTCTATACCCGCAAAGAAGCGGTAGCGATTCAGATGGCAGCGCCGAGGGGCGAAACCCTGCTGGCTCTCGACTTTGATGCCAGCCGCACAGCGGCGCTGAGTCCGCAGTTGGCGCAGTACAAAGTAGTACACTTTGCCACGCACGGCCTGCTCGACAATCGGCACCCCGAACTGTCGGCGCTGGTGTTCTCTATGGTGAACAAGCGCGGACGGACACAAAATGGACTACTGTCGCTCGAAGATATTTACAACCTCAGGCTTCCGGTGAACTTAGTGGTATTGAGCGCGTGCCAGACCGGGCTGGGAAAAGAAATCAAAGGCGAAGGGCTTATCGGCCTCACTCGCGGCTTTATGTACGCCGGCGCCAGCCGCGTTGTCGCCAGCCTGTGGAAAGTCGACGATGTGGGCACGGCCAAACTCATGGCCGAGTTCTACAAAGAGATGGAGCATGACGGCAAAACACCTGCTGCCGCTTTGCGCGGCGCACAGATCCATCTATGGAAAGAACAACACTGGAACTCAGCGTATTATTGGGCTGCGTTCGAGATTCAGGGGGAGTGGCGATAGGTCTTCGCCTTCTCCCGGCAAAAATAAGTGAAGCGAGTTTAAAGAAGCGCTTCGATTCCAGAAGCAAGTTCGAAGAAATCGCTCGAACCCAACGACGCGCTAAACCCCATGGACTTTGATCGTGGCAGCGTGACGGCCACAATCTCCGTTCCGCGCTCTCCTGACACGATCTTGAGCGTACGCGGAATCTTCATCTCTGAGCCGGGCATGCCGCCGTCGGTCACGGCAAAAGCGCTGCTCTTTTTCAGAATGTCTTTGCTGGCATTGAGCTTTCCTGCGATGACGGCATCGCCGGTAAATTTTCCGTCGTCGCCCAATGAAACGCCACTACCACACGGCTTGCCGACCGTAGCGCTGAAAACAAGTGGACCCCCGACGCAGCCTACGCCCTTTCGCTTCATGTGCACACCCAGCTCGAACGGGCGTGGCTGTGCAATCTGAAAGTGAACAGTAAAGAGCGGCGTCTCCGCGCCACCAAAAAGCGTAGTACTCATGTCTTTGAGCAAGGATTTGGCGGTAACACCGGCATTTCCTTCCTCTTCTACCGTGTAAGCCATCGGAGCCGCTGCCGCCAACTCTTTGCGCAGCAACTCTTCCACCTTCGGTGCTACTTTCTCTTTATCCTGACTCCCATACGCCAGATTGTTCATGGATGTCCTCGCTCTCTTTCTTGATTCGCATTGCGATATGCAAGCTCAGTCAGCTACGGCGCACCCAAATATATATATCGTGACAGTCCAGTTCAAGCAGTTTCAATACAGCTTTGCCGCCGGGTCAAGCGGCGCTGCTTCTCAATGTACGACCAGAGGCGATTTGATGCGCGATACCAGCTCGCGTTCATAGCGCTCCCATGCTTTTACGTCGGGAAAGTTGCCGCTCTTGTTCCAACCTGCGCCCAGATAATAAACGAAGGGTTTTCCTGGTTCTGCCGTGGCAAGCGCAAGATAGTTGCCATCCGCCTGGGAGAAACCCGTCGTACCGCCGGGGATGACTACACCGCAGCCGATCGTGCCATTCGCTTCTTCTGGCTGCCAGTAGCTCATCAAGCCCGCAGCTTGATCGGTTGTGAACTGCCCTTCACCTTTGCGCTTTGAGATGCCAACAGCAATCGGCAATGGGCCGGAAGCGTCGCTTGCGAAGATGCTTTCCACGCGGCTAAAGTTCGACCCGGCATCGATGGAAACGCGCCTGGTTTCGGAAACTTTTCGGCCGCCGGCATCCCAATTGTCATACGTTAATTCGAATACGGAGCGCAGAGGACCATTGACAAGCAGCTTCCATGTTTTGAAGATGCTTGAACTGAAAAGCTTATCGCCTTTGAAGATGCTCAACCCGCCACAGCCTCGTCCCGTGCCGACGTGGTAAAAGTCGAGACCATCGCCATGGTCTTCGTGGTAATTGCCGGCTTTGTACCATTTATTAATGATCGAAGTGCGCACCGATTTCACCCACACATCGACGCCACTGCTTACATCTTGTGTGAGATCGGTGGTGATGGCTGGTCCATAGACGCGGTGGGCGATGCGATCGCTTTCCCAGGCGAAATCATCCAGGCGCTCCGGCACAAATCGCGCAAACGTCTTGACGTCGGCAGACGGCACGGCAGCAAGCTGGTCCGCGGAAAGCACGAGATAGCGGCGTTTTTCACCGGGCTCAAGGCTGACTTGAAAGAGCAATTTGTTTCCCATGATCTGCGAAGTGAGAATGCGAGAACTGACTCCGTCCATGATCACCGGAGATTTGTCTGACGGAATGTCTGCTTCGACAACTTCTTCCGCGCGCCTGAAGTCCGATGGATTGGTGACCGTTATCACGTGCGGTTTTGCGTTCTCCAGCACAACCATGCGATAGACTTCGCTACCGGCAAGCAGGACTGCGCCCACTCCGTAGACTTCCGTGGAGTTGTCGTCGAATTGCACCGGGCTCGCGCCAATAGGCTGCACGTGAATCAGCTTGCCATCAGACTGGATGCTTTCAGCCAGCGCAGTCCAGGCTTTCCGTACTCCCGGTTCGTAGGTGGCACGATCGAGCAAGCCTTGATTGATTCCCCAGGCGAGAGCGTACGTAAACAGAGCCGAGCCACTGGTTTCTTTCTTTTGAAAGTTTGCCGGGTCGAGAAGACTGGCACGCCACAACCCATCGTCTTGTTGCAGCGTGATGACTTTGGCGGCGATGTCTTTAAATTGTTGTTCGAAACGCGCGCGGGCCGGATGCTTCGCCGGCAGATATTGCAATACGCGAACTAGCCCGGCGATTACCCAACCATTTCCCCGGCTCCAATAAACTTTCTTGCCATTTGCTTCTCGTTTATCGAAATAGGTGCTATCGCGGAAATACAGGTGTTCCTTTTTGTCATACAGAAAATCGGACGTATGCCACCAATTACTGATGGCAAAATCGAGATATCGCGTGTCCCCGGTGACGGCGTATAACCTGGCCCATGCCGGCGGCGCCATGTGCAGGGCATCGCACCATGACCACTTCTCTTTGCTTCCCGAATTTTTGAAATCCAACTCACCATCTTGCGGGTGGGCGAGAATGTCATCAAACTGAGCACGGATGGGCCGCAGCATTTTCGGCTCGCGCAACTGCTCATATAGCTCTAAATAGGTCTGTCCCACGATCTGATCATCTGCATAATATTGATCGGGTCCGAGCTTCCACTGATTTTTTTCGCCCATAGCCAGCATCGCATTGCGATACTTCGGACTTGCGGAAATGCCGGCCAGAGCCATGATTCCCTCGTCGCCCACACCCTGCGTCCAATGCGTCGGCTCATGCGTGCTTGGATGGTCCAGTTGCCAGTCGGCGACTCGCTCCATCGTGTTCAAGATAGCTTTTGGTTCCATGCTACCGGAAGGTGTCGGGACGGTTGATTCCGTCGTAGAGCTCTGCCCCATCGCACCCACTACCAACAGACTTACAACTACCAGGATGATTCCCGCTCTTTGCCTGGAGAGCATTTATATTTTTCCTCCGATTCTCCGCCAATGATCTTCCTACTTACGAACAGAAAGATCAACTGTGCGGGAACGGCATGGTTTCATATTGTGATTTAATCAGCGGAGGACCGGAATCGAAGTCAGGCCCTCCGCTGCTAATGCTAATGCGCAAACGCCATGTAGTTGAGATTCCAGCCACCGGTGTCTTCGTCCAGAGTTATCACTTGCAGCCCTGCAGGAAGCGTGACACTGGCGGATACGGTCGTCCAGGTTTGCCAACCACCCGTGGCAGGAATGTTGATGGCCCCAGTCAGGTTTATTCCAGAGGCATTCGCCAAGTGAAATGCTCCGGTCACAGCGCTGGGAGCTGCAACACGAAAGCTCACCGTATACACTCCGGCGGTGGGAACATTGATCGTGTAGCGGAACCACTGGCCGCTGCTGGTCCAGCCGAGATCGTCGCCGCCGCCCGTGTCTGACGTCGTTTCCAGATCCACACCGTCAGAGCGGTAGCTGTTCCCGGTGCCATTGATCGAGGTGACGTTGTAACCAACGCCCTGGCCTCCAAGATCGTAGTTTTCCGCCTGTACGGTGGCGGGGACAGCGACAGGCGTTCCGCCGAAGGGGGATTCGCCGTTAGAGGCGAAGGTGGCGTAGTTGATATTCCAACCGCCGTTGTCTTCGTTGAGGATGAGGACCTGTTGCCCTGCCGTAAGCGAGACAGTGGCAGTCACAGTCGCCCACGTCTGCCAACCTCCAGTTGCTGGAAGGTTCACCGACCCAGTAACGTTGACTCCAGAAGAGTTCGAGAGATGGAACGCACCGGTTACCGCAGTAGGCGCAGCAACGCGGAAGCTTACTGTGTACACTCCAGCCGTGGCCACGTTGACGGTATAGCGGAACCATTGGCCGCTGCTGGTCCAGCCAAGATCGATCCCACCACCCGTGTCTGAGGTTGTTTCCAAATCAACTCCGTCGGAACGATACGTGTTTGCATTTCCATTGATGGAACTCACGCTATAAGCAGTTCCCTGACCACCGGTATCGTAGTTTTCCGCCTGCACAGTTCCGGGAATGGCAGCAGGTGTTCCACTGAAAGGCGCTTCTGATCCGGTAAAGGTGGCGTAGTTAATATTCCAGCCGCCGTTGTCTTCACTCAACGTCAGCACTTGCTGCCCCGCCGGCAGCGTGACGCTGGCGGTTACGGTTGTCCAGGTTTGGAAGCCGCCGGTCGCGGGAAGGTTGACCGCCCCGCTGAGGTTGGTTCCGGTAGAGTTCGAGAGATGGAAAGCATCGGTCACAGCGCTGGGAGCGGCGACGCGGAAGCTGACCGTATACGTTCCAGCAGAAGCGACGTTGACGGTATAGCGGAACCACTGTCCGCTGCTGGTCCAGCCGAGGTCATCGCCTGCTCCGGTATCGGACGTCAATTCCAGATCGACGCCGTCGGAGCGATAGCTATTGCCTGTTCCGTTGATTGAGCTCACGTTGTAACCGACTCCCTGACCGCCTACGTCATAATTTTCGGCCTGGATTGTGCCAGGGATCGTGGCAGCACTTCCGCCAAATGGTCCCTCGCTCACGGTTTGCCAGCTATTGCCGAAGACATTCGCACTGAAGCCGCTGGAGTTATTGATGAAGGGAGACTCGCCCGCGAGCAGCCCTGTCACGCTGTTGCCTGTAATCGTGGCCGATCCCGTCGGAGCAGGGTAGAACGGTGGAGCTACGACAATTCCATTGCGTCCGGGAGAAATAATCGAATTGTTCTGCAGCATGGTATTCGTGGAAGTCGAGAAGCCCACGGCGTCGTACAGCGAATTGATCACGGTGTTTCCCGTGACATTAACATTGTTGACGATTCCGACACTCTGGCCATCGCCGCCATTGCCAATCTGCATGGCCGGCTGTCCCTGGTTAAAGCCGTTGCCACCGGCTCTGACCACAACGTTGCCCGACACCGTTGCAGACAGCAAATCGCTGCCGTTGACGCCAAATCGTCCGGAGCCCAGGCCGATATACCGCCCCGTGTCACTGATGTAATTGTTCTGAACCAGGTGACCGCTGCCACCGTAAATGCCGAGACCCTTTCCTCCCCATATCGCGATCACGGTGTTGTTGGTCATCGTGATATTCGACATCGGCGTATAAGTAGTCGTTCCGCTGGAGGACGTATTGAAGGCGACAGAATTAATCGCCATGCCATCGTCGCCCGTGCCACGGATAAAGTTGTTGGTCGCAGTCAAATTGTTACCAACGGTTCCGTTCAGCGAGACGTTGTTGAGATTGCAGCCATCTGCCCAGATTGATGTGAAGCGGCTGTTCTTTACCACGCCACCCGTACCAGAAGCCCATATGCTCGACTCGACATGTTGATTCCACATGCTGTCGGCCACCCAGTTGGTGCCGGTGGTATCCATGGCGCCGCCATCGCCGTCGTTTGTGCCGCGGCTGGTGGCGTTCGAGTCGATGTGAAAGTTTCTGAGCGTGCAGGAAGTAACAGAAAATACCGCAGCTAAGCCAGCACTATTTGGCAATGGCACATCACGATAGATGGTGCTGTACCACATGCCGGCCCCTTCGATGGTGATGCCTGTTGCCTGCAGGCCGTTTGTGCCCTTCAGATAAAAAGTGCCGACCGGTATCCAAATACTCTTCCCTTGCGACTGGGCCTGGCTGATGCAATTTTGAATTGCCGCTGTGCTGTCTACCGCATTTGAATCGGCAGCGCCGTTCGTTGGATTATTGTCAGCTACGGCTCCGCAACTGGTAATTGAAATCGAGTTGGCGGGTTGCGTAAGGGGCGCCGGAGGGTTCTCCACGTCAATCACATCGATGTAGTAGAACTGGGTGGTGTTTGACGAATCCTTCTGTAGCGAAAAGGTGCTGCCGGGAGCAATCGGCGCGCCGGTGATAAACGTGTGTGCTTCATCAAAGAAGACATGCGGATCGCCATCCGCGGGGTTTTGGTCGTTGCCCTGGTAATTGTTGTTGCCCTCATAAATCCAGGTCTGCTTTGAGTTGAGGTTGATGGCCTGGCGGAAAACACCGTTCACATACAGATTCAGCGTAGAGGTGATTCCGCCACCGCCGGGAGCGTCTGGGATCGATTCGCGCACATTGATGAATGTGATGGGCTGGCCGGTAGTGTTCGTCCACTGGACGAACTGCCCGGGGCCGGTAAGCTGCACATACGCGTGCCCCGATGCTTCGAGCGCGGGACTCGAAAATTGCGTCGTTGGCGGTGCGGTGAGCGACACTACGGTGGCGCCTCCGCCGATGGTCCCGGCCTCGGCCTCATAAGTGGTAAATGGCGTCGTTGCCCCAACGGCATGCACAACATTCGTCATGCTCAGCAGCAAGACAACGATGAAGGCAGGATAGAGCAAGTACGTTCTTGCTTTTATCGGGTTGCGTGTGGATTCAGTTGTTAGCGGAACAGGTGTGTTTGGCAATCTCTGAAGTACGGGGGAGATGGAAAACATTGAGGACTCCTATAGCTTTGGGGTGAAAGTACCGACACTGATAGCCATGCTTGCCGGTTAAAGTGAAACTTCGACCTCTCATGAGAATGAGAGCGGCTATGGTCTTTGAGAATTTGCATGAAACATACAAGCGCTTCATTCGCCACCAGCGCGAATGAGTAGATGAGGGTACGATCTCGAATGCTACACAGTCTGGAAGTTACTACGCGGCTAACAAGTGCAGATATCCTAATGGCTCGCATTTCATGAAACCACTAGACGAAAGTATGTATTTTCCCGGATCTCGCATACATCAACCGACCGGCATTGTGAGACGAAATGCACGGTCATCCCTCTGCGAGTTTGGCATTTTGCACATGCGCAGGAAAGGACAACAAATCCGACACAGGAATCGCCCGCACAAAATTGCACCGACTGCACCTTTGAACTGCAAACGCATTTTGCCATCGAAGCAACACGCACTCATTGCGGAAAATCTGGACGCTTTCATGGCACTTCTTCATGGCACGTCGCGCGCGCACAAACTGCTACAAGCCATCATGCAAATAGCAGGAAGCGCCACCAGATTTTCGTTGAACACGCTGACGCGCACCATTTAGAGTTTTCCCGCCTATTCACAAGCGTCAGAATCTTGTCGAAAAGACTCATCAACTCAATAGAAAACAAGCAGTGTCCCTGCCCGGCGCGGCATGGATATCACCCTCGGTTTTTATACAAAGTGGCTTTACACAAAGGAGCTAAATGGAAAACGCTGGAGCAAACTTTGATGTGATTGTCATTGGTGGCGGCCCCATTGGGTTGTCTACCGCCTTTCATTTAAGTAAACGCAATATCAAAACCCTCGTCTTGGAGCAATTCACTTTCTTCAATCAATTAGGAAGTTCGGCGGGCGTGTCACGCCAGTTTCGTATCCCTTATCCCGAAGACTACATGGTAAAACTGGTGAAGCAGTCCATTCCATTCTGGGATGAGTTGCAATCACTCACCCCCACGCTTCTCCGGGACAAAGTTGGCACGCTGTGGTTCGGCGACCCGGCGGTGCACTCTACTGAAGGCAATATCGGACAAGCTGAAAAAGCGCTCACGGCAGAGAACGTGCCTTACACCACGCTTACTGCCGCGGATATCGAACGCGAATATCATTTCAAGAATCTTCCCACCAATTACACCGGCTTATTCCAGGCCGACGGAGCAAGCATCAATCTGGAAGCCACGCAGCAAACACTCTACAACTGGAACCTTGCGTCTCCTTCGGTCACGATGAGGGATGAAGCGCCGGTGACCGGCATTGCACAACGGCAGAATAAGTTTGAAGTCACCACGCCGCTGGGCACCTTCGTCTCAGAAAAGCTTGTGCTTGCGCCCGGACCGTATGTAAACAGCGTCATCCACCTGCTGAATTTTCATCTTGCTGCGACGTACTGGAACATGGCATCCGCCTTCTATAAAAAGACCAAGCCAGATATTCAGTACCCCACCTGGTTCGTATTTCAGAACCCTGTGGGAGAAAATGGAAACCAGTTTTACGGCTTCCCCGAAGTCGATTGGAATTATCCCGGCTACATTCGAGTGGCCTCGGATTTTGTGATTCAGCCGCTCACTTCTCCCGAGCAGCGCACACTCGTTCCCAATCCAAAGGAACTGGCATTCACCGCGCAATGGGTGAAGGATCACATGACCGGGTTGGAGCTGGTGCCAGAATTCACATCCACATGCCTGGTTGCGCTCAGCAAAATTCCAAACAAGGAATTGATCGTGGATTTTGCTCCTCCATACGTTCCCAACTATAAAAACATCGTGATCTATGCAACCGGCTGGGCTGGCAAGTTTGTGCCGCTGCTCGGAAAAATCCTGTCGGATCTGGCGATCGATGGACACACTCCATTCGACATCTCTCATTTCTCAACCGGAAATATTTACTTCAAGGCTCTTAAGTAAAAACAGCCAACTCACACGATATTCATCAGCAGAGGAAAATATCTATGGCAAAAAAGACATATTCGATATTCGGAGCCGGAGCAGCAGGACTTTATACGGCATGGCGTTTACTCAGCGGCACGGCGAAAAGCGAAGGCGGCAAAGCGAAACAGCTCACCAAGGGCGATACGTTGGAGTTATATGACTGGGGGAAATATGACTTCTCCAAGGAGCATCCCGGCAGTCGCGCGGCCGGTGCGCGCGTGTGTACCTGGCATTATCAGAACGACAAAACGAAATCCTATTTAGAACTGGGCGGCATGCGCTACTCGCAATGGGATTCAAAAGCCAAAAACGCCAACGATGGCAAAGCGCCCGGCCATCGCGTAGTCACCACGGTGATTTCAGAGCTTGGACTCGATAAGTATTCGGTGCCGTTCAATGAGTCCACCAACCCTCTGTTTTATCTGCGCACGAAGAACATGTATCTCAACGATTTCTCTTCCAGCAATCCGGCACCATACAACGTGGATCACTATGGAGCTGCGGCACAGCCGGATCAGGGATTTTCCATCGTGGAGGGCTTGTCTGTGACCAGCACTACCGGCCCGCAAACCCGCATCGAATGGGACGATTTTTATCAGCATGGACGCATCACCGCCGAACTGCCCGAAACCTCGGTCTTCCAAAAAGGTGATCTGCTGAAAGATATCGGCTACTGGAATTTGATGTACGACCAGCTTGGCTCGGAAGGCTTCAATTATTCCGCTGACGGCAATGGATACACCTCCAATGTCATCAACTGGAATGCCGCCGTAGCTTTCGAGGCCAACAACGAATTTACGCCGGGCAATCAATACAACACCATCACCACGGGCTACTCGGGCATGTTCAGTGCATTGTTCGACGCGGTTGTGAAGTTATCCAAAGAGAAGGGCGTGGAATTTAAGTATCTGCCTAACACGCGCCTGCGTTCCATCATTGCGAAGAACAAGGTGATTCACTATACCTATGCAACCCGCGAACATCCATGGAAAGAGGCTGGCGCAAGCACCACCGATGCTGCCTGGCTGGCCATGCCGCGTCATTCGATTGACCTCGTAGCGCGAGGAAGCCGCTTTGATCAAAGCGACGCGCTGGATGTGTTGAATCACCAGAAAGTCGCTTTGTACCTGGAAGCTGCCATTATGCAGCCCTCTTATAAGGTCGGCATGTTCTTTGACACGCCATGGTGGCTCACACTGGCAAGATATGCTCCACAGCTTACGGGATATGTCGTGACCGATAGCGTGATCGCAGCGCTCAAGAAAGAAGGGTTCCCCGAAAAGTACCTCAAAACCCTTCAGCCGATCATCGAAACCCCTTACGCGTCCAGCTCCGCTCTCATTGATGCCGTGCAAGGGCTGATTCAGGAGCGGCTCACGATCAAAGAAGAGGAGCAATTGTTAAAAGCGGCGCAGCGCTACACGATTGGCCCGAGCGTAACCGATACACCCATCCGCCAGGTGGTCTATTTCGGGAACAACGCGCAGGACCAAAGCGGGGAGCCGATCTACGGCATCCTTGCGAGTTACGACGATGAGACCTTCACCACTTTCTGGCAGGAACTGGAACTGGGCCCGAACGAGCAACGTCACATTCCGCTGGAAGAAGACTTCCAGACGCTGCAGGGTCCGCGCAAGGTTCCGCCAAAGATGGTAAAAATGCTGCGCAAACAACTTGCGGAGATTCACTTCGGACCGAACTCCGACTACAGCTACGTGCCAGAGCCGAAAGAATCGGCCTACATGGACTGGTCCTTGCCTCCATTCAATGCCGGCTACCATGCGTGGGCTGCACACTACGACATTGCCGATGTACAGCAAAAAATTAGAAAGCCATCGCAGTTGATCGACGGCGCCGACGCCGACATCTTCATCGTTGGCGAAGCTTATTCGAATGACCAGGCGTGGGTGGAAGGCGCTTACTGCACGGCTGAATCGGTGCTGAATGATTTCTTCGATATCGAGCCGATCATCGACAATAGGCACTATCCGTTCATTTGCAGACCAACGAAATAGGCAAGAAGTTCCAATCATCCCGAAAGTAAAAATAGGCGAATAGCATGTTGGAGTTCAGCATGCTGTTCGCCTAAAGGTTTTAAAGAACTTCAGATTTGCTTTGCCGCGGTATTGACCCCTGGTTCATTACTTCCCAGGAGTCGGCAACCGCAGCGTCAACAGGAAATCGACTACGGCTTGCTGCTGATCCGCAGGGAGTTTCTCGAAAGCATCGATTACTGGCGCAGCGTCGCTTCCGCTCCCAGAAGCAGTATCGCCGTGTTCCATAATCGCAAGGAGCAGAGTGGTTGCGCGGCCATCGTGCAGCCACGGCCCCGTATCAGCAACGCCCCAGAGCGGACGGGTGAGAAACTGCTGTGGCAAGTTGATGATGTCGGTCACATCGGTACCTTGCGCAGGCAGTGGGGGTAGCGGATCAGTGAGGAACTTGCCCATGTTGTGCCGCTTCAAGTCGCTGAACAACGGGACGTCCACGGTGCCATCAGCATTTACCGGCAAGCGCGGTAGCTGGAAGTCCGTTACATCCGATGGAGGCGGGTTGAGCGGAATCACATAGTCCTGGCCCATCACATCGGCACTGGTAAGTGCTTCGGCAGAGACAGTCCGCTTGGTGGCAAAGGGCGCTCTGAGTTTCTTAAGGAGCGTGCCTTCATCTTCAGGCTCCGCCACAGAATTCTGCAGCAGATTTCCCTGATGCAGTTCTTCGAGGTTCGCCTTGTAGCGCCGCACAATCGGAAGCTGCAGCGAAGAAGCAAGCGGCGTGATCAAAGATCCGTGATTTTTCTTCGACGCCACAGCGCCCAGTTGCGCCGAATATGAGGATTCCGACGGACATACCGACGCGTTTGCCGGCACACCATTGGGGCACGATTGCGCAGAGATCGGCCAGGTGGAAGGGATATCCGGATTAATTGTTGGCGCGCGCGGGTCATTCGGGTTCGTCGGAGCTTCAATCAACACGTACTGTGTTTGCAGCTTCAGGGGACCCAAATGGCAGTTGGCGCACATATTCTGATAGAGGCCGGGTTGCTGACCGAAGAAGATTTTCTCTCCGAGCTTTTCGCTTCCCGTGGAAAGCGTTTCTTGCACCGGCGGCCGCGTCATGCTCACAAACGAAGTCATGGCCGTGACCTGTCCGATGGTGACCTCGGGGCCAGTCGCCTGACTTCCCTTGCCATCAAGATCGCAATCACAGAAAGCCACTTTCTCGAAGGCTTGCATACTGAAGTGGAAATCCAGCGCGTCGCGGACGAAGTGCCGCAGGCTCGAGGCTACCCCCTTCCATTGGAACGGCCGCACCACCAGATCGCAGGAGACTCCATCGAGCTTGGTAAGGTCGTCGGTGTAGTTATTCTGGCCGCCGATGTATAGAGGATTATCGATTCCAGCCTTGCAATAGCATTGAGCGTCATTTCCCGGCGCGCAAGCAGGGACATTGATCACTACCTTCGCCTTGGAATTCGCAATGTAGGTAGTCGTGAACGTACCGAAATTCACGCCCTTCGCGGTAAGTGTTTGCTGATATGGCTTTCCAGGCTGCTTTTGCGCCGCGACGCGAGCTTTATCCCGCAGCAGGAAAAGGCTAATGCTCATCTCTTCTGCAACGGCCTGTGTATACCCGCTGCCAAAGACCGTCGGAGGGTTGCGAATGAAAAGCGTCTGTGGATTCGGGTACAGCGGATTGATGAACGCATTGCTGTTGCTTCCTGCAGAGCCGGCAACGCCGGGCGACTTTCTCATGAGCGCGCCGCGGGCGTCTACCGTCGCGCTGCCAGTGGAGTTGTGGCATTCGAAGCAGCTCTGAGAATCCAACCCATTCAGGCGCAGGTAAGGATAGTTTTTATCTCTGGGATTGAAATAATGCCGTTGTGCCGAGCGCGGCCCATTCGGGCCTTCTCCGTAACCATCTCCCTTCCCCGTTTTTACGTCATAGGGGAGAAATGGCGTCGTCCAAAAATCACCGCCTGAGGCGAGGACGTCGATGAGTTTATAAAAGCATCCGGGGTCCGTTGCAACCGGACATCCGTTGAGCAACTTCGGTTGAACAATATCGATTTCAGGTCTGAAGACAGGGTTTTGTGCAAATACGAGAGTAAACGTGCCAGCCAGGGCAACAAGTACCAGGGCCGAGACAAAAGAACATAAGGGTCTAAGATTTATCGCGCGATGGTTTCTTCGATGTGCAGGCATCATGGCTCCTGTTTGAACGGTAATTGAGCTTGAGAGTGAGATTGCCTAATTGCTTTACAAAAACTACGGTTAGGGTTGAGAAGAAACCCTAAATGCAGCGGTCGCGCCATTCAAGAAAATTCAAGTAGCGATTTCGAGTATTTGGTGGCAATTTGTGCTGGGCGTCACCGGCCGACTTGCATCTGAGAGGGGAGAGGTCTTGTCATTTGCAGTGGCTATAAATCCCGGTGAGACGGGTCTATGCGAGATTTACTTGGGGGAACCTGGTCGGAATCGAATCGACGCCCCCCTTCCATGCCATGGACGGGGACACTCATGCGCTTGGCGACGACCTATCGGCATCGCATCGCTGCATTATGAGTGTCCTTCCGTCCATACCTTCTTAAAAATCATCATGAAGTGCAGGGCTGGCGCGTCTAGCCAGATCGAGCGCCTGCTGCGGGAACCACGCTCCGGCCGCCGGGTCCACCAATCCCCACAATGGATCGAATGCGGCCTGATCCGCTGCTGTAATTGGCCAGCCCGGTTGCGTGTAAAGGCTGTAGTCCCACGCACGCACGCCTCCGGCAGCATCACATTCGCCATCTGACTCACCCGGAATCTTGACCCATAGGTAGGCATCAAGCAGGGGCACGCCGGTGTTCACGGTTGCCCGCACGCCGAGCCCGCGCGCCGGCGGATTGCACCAGCTTCCGCTGTTCAACACAGCAATCGTCGAGGCCGGCTGATCGTAAGGCGGATTCGCATAGGAGGGTGCATTGAATGGACCCTGGATGTTGAATGGACCCTGTCCGTTGCGACTCGTATCGACGACGAAGTGCGTGGTCGGTACCGCGGTGCCCATGGCCCCCGCATACCATTCATCCGAGTAAACCCAGGTCGATATGTCGTTCGGATCCACCGGGCCATTGGGCGAGAAATACTGGCTGGCACACCACGTGTAGTGACCAAGTCTCCAGCCGCCATCTGCCGGATTACTGGCGAATGCGATGCACTCAGAGATCCAGGTATCGAATTTCGCTTCGTAGTTGTTGAGGCGGTAGTTGGAAACGTTGGTGAAGAACCCTTGTGCATTCATCAAGCCAGCCGTAACCAGGCGAAGCGCCATATCTCCTACCGCGTGCCAATCGCTATTTCCCGCATCGAGATACACCATTGTGCGCCGGCCCGTTTCCAGCTTCGTGACCGCGTAATTGATTTGGGTATAGCGATCCGCAGTGGCCTGCGGAATGTCGACGACCGTGGGATCGTAGCCACAATCGCTGGGCAGATTGGCGAGCGCATCGGGCTCGACCAGCACGACCACTTTGTGGTCACCGATGGCATCCGCAATTGCATCGATCCACGCTTCGTAAGCCGCCGTGGTCTGCGCGCCACCGGCCGAGTAGCTTCCGCAATCACGGCCAGGAATATTGTAGAGCACAAACACTGGCACGGCCTCCTGCCGGCGAGCCTGGCGGATTGTGCCGACTGCCTTTGCCGCCACCTGCTCCGGGGTTCCGCCCGTAAGCCATACCGCTTGCGGTTCCAGTTCCATTTTGACGATCAGAAAAGCGTCCTTGAACTCGCCTGTCTTGAACAAGTTCTCCACCTGCTGCACGGCACCTGTATCCGGTTGCGGTACAAAAAAGCGCGTATCCGACGCGAGCGTCTTGTCTGTCGCGTCATCGTCTGCCACGGCCAATACCGGCATCAATACGGCGAGCGTTGCGGCTGCGAAAACGATCTTCTTGCATAGTCTTGTTCCGTACATCACAGGATCTCCTTGTTGGATATGTCCGCTGGACAATTCCTCTGTAGTGGCTGGCTGGTATCCGCCGTTTGGCAGTTTCGAGAACTTGGCTGTTTTTCTCAGCCTCAGGAATGGTATGTACCGGTGAGTTTGCCGGGAAGGTGGGGTACGGTATGTTACTGTTTCAACCCTATAGAAAAATTCAAAAGCGGCGGCCTAATTAAAGATTTGGCCCGTATTTCCTACCATATATAAGAGGCAATAATGTGGGGTGGACCTGGCTTGCCGTCGATCATTTTCGTTTCGATCACTGCTTCCCAGTTCTGGTCACGCTTCGGCAAGAAGCCATTACGTCTGGCCTCTGCAAGGTACCGCGTATCGGACAGTAATTCACTGGCTGCGATTGTGCCATTCTCTCCGATTCCGGCGGCGACGATCACAATCTGTTCGGTTGTAGGGTCATGGAAACGAGCCACGAGTCCGTAATCGTGATTCGCCTGATTAAAGGCAGTGCGTGTGTTGATTGCCCATCCCCCGTGGACCGGATCGGTGCGATCCGCGATTGTATAGACGTCAACTGCTGTCTGAACAAAATGGTAGCGTAGGGGGTCGGTCAGTTGCATGGTCCAGGGATTATCAAAGCCGGAAATGAGGATCACCGGACCTTTTTGAAGATCGGAATATGAGGTTGCTGTGCTCGATTGAATGGTGGTGGCCTTCGCATAGTGGAAAAGCACTTGCTGGATATTGGAAATAGCAATCGCATCCGCCAGTGCTACTGGATCTGCAAAGAGAGGATGGAGCCCCACGCTGGCACGAGTCGGCCCGGAAGGGTAGGCGGGCGGATTGAGCACCACCACCGAGCCAACGGAGATCAGGACCGGGCCCGCGCTGCCTGCAACCGGTTTCCAAAGCTGGTCATAGGGCGAGGAGCCATGAAGCTGGAGTGCAGTCCACACAGCGGCAAACAATATAACCATGGCCGCAACGCCCCAGAGCATCCAGTGCTTTGCACGCATGGTCTTCTCTCGCTTCAGTTCCGGTTCAACGGGCAGGGGTAATTCTGCAGAAGAAGTTACAACCTCAGGAAACGCAGGCAAAGATGACCTATCCGCATCTGCCTTCGCTGCGGCAAATCGAAACTCCGGCACATAGGAGCCGGGCCGAAGTTCGATCCTCAACTCCGCATGATGTTCGGGCTCGTAGTAGTACTGCGCGAGCCGCTTGCGGACCTCGCCGGCAGTGACCCGGACAATCGGGTCGGCGCTCAGGTCATATATGGGGGATCGTCCAAACGCCTCGATACCAATCGTCCTCTCCTTCAGATCGTCCTGATGTCCAGAGATCGTCTTGAGGACCACATAATCGAGGAAAGCCGGATATCGCCGGCTATGCGTAAACTGCTGGCTGGTTCTGAGCCGCATCAACTGCTCCTTAATCAGTTCCGGAGCGACGGTTGGCTCGGCTTGGATCGTATTCCTCATCATCACAACCGACGATTGTGCCCTATGGGCGGTGCCAGGCTTTGTAATCGGGGTAAATCATGCTGAAAATTAGCCGTAGGCGCTATTTCAATAAACATAGATTTGGGCACCACATATAAGGTAAAGATACTATACGAAAGTCGGTATTCTACGGACCCTGTGTACCAATCATATGTGTGGCCGCAAACTATTTGCGTGCCTCACTCTATAATTCCATCTGAACCTGATTTGATATGTTTATGCCCTAAGCGTAGATGCAGCTTGTTTCCCTTCCGTTCAAGAGGAGCAGGTGACGAAACAAGTCTATTCAAATACATCTGCATTACATATTTAGAAGGCAACGCAGATGATATTGAAAATGTTCAATACCCTTAGATTGCTTTTCATCGTCCAAAAAGTTTGGTCAGAGACTCAATTTGTGCGAGTGGCCTTCCATCGGCTATGCCGAAATCGCGTTAACGTTATGTCCGGGATTTCCATGGTGAAGCGCTGCCCCATTCTCTAGTTTAGGAGCATTCCAAGATGCATTTTCGTTCCATCACGATAGCCATACTGGCCGTTGCCGCCACTGCTATAAGCAGTGCTCAGACCCCAGCACCATCTGTTAAAGCGCATCCGTGGATGGATGCGTCACTCTCGCCGGATCAGCGAGCGGCCATGGTGCTCAAAGAGCTGACGCTCGATGAAAAGATCCAACTGGTGCACGGGGTCGGCTGGGGACCGTTGCGCGATGGTTCTCCCATCCCACAGGACAATAACGGTGGCGCCGGCGAGGTTCTCGGTATTCCGCGTCTGGGAATCCCATCGTTACAACAGGCGGATTCTGCCGTAGGCGTACGTATGTCTGCACCTGAGGGCCGTTATTCCACGCTGCTTCCGTCGGTGCTGGGAGCGGCTGCTTCATGGGATCCGGAAGCAGCTCTTCTCTATGGAAATGTGATTGGGCGCGAACTGCGCGCGCAGGGCTATAACCAATCGATTGGTGGCGGCGTAAATCTTGCGCGTGATCCTCGCAATGGCCGCCTCTTTGAGTATCCCGGCGAAGACCCGGTACTTGCGGGCGTGACGGTTGGCCACGTCATTAAAGGCATTGAGAGCAACCATATTATGGGTGATATCAAGCATTACGCTCTCAATGACCAGGAAACTGGACGCACGATCGTCGATGTGCATATCGACAAAAAAGCCATGCGCGAGAGCGATCTGCTTGCCTTTGAGATCGGCATTCGCATTGGGAATCCATCGTCCGTGATGTGCTCTTACAACAAAGTCAATGGAGACTGGAGTTGCGAGAACGATTATCTGTTGAACCACGTTCTTAAGGGAAACTGGCACTATCCAGGCTTCGTTGTGTCCGATTGGGATGCCACACACACCACCGTAAAAGCGGCGAAGGCGGGGCTCGACATGCAGATGCCGGGCCAGGAATATTTTGGCCCCGCGCTCAAGAAGGCGGTGCAGGCGGGCCAGGTGCCACAGGCACGCCTCGATGACATGGTGCTTCGGCTGCTCCGCAGCATGTTTGCCGCGGGTGTAATCGATGATCCGCCAGCGCCTCGTTTCGTCGTTGATCCTTTCAAGGGCCGAGACGATGCACAGCATATCGCCGAGGAGAGTCTTGTGCTGCTGCGCAACCAGGACATCCTGCCGCTCGACGCATCCAAGTTACATTCCATTGCAGTCATTGGCGCGCACGCCGATAAAGGAATACTGTCTGGCGGTGGCTCCGCTCAGGTAGATGCTCCAGGAGGAAACATACTATCTCCGCGCCGGCCTACAACATGGGCAGAGCCCGTGTATTTTCCTTCCGCGCCATTGAAGTACATTCGTGAACTTGCCCCGGATGCAGATGTGCAGTTCGACCAGGGAACGGATCTTGCTTCGGCAACCTCATTGGCCAAACACTCCGACATAGCAATTGTCTTTGCGGACCAATATATGCACGAAGGAGTGGATTCGCATACATTGGCACTGCCGTATAAGCAGGATGCCTTGATTCAGGCAGTTGCCGCAGTGAATCCGAACACCGTCGTGGTGCTCGTCACGGGAAATCCAGTCTCTATGCCCTGGGTGGATGATGTGGCGGCAGTGATGGAAGCATGGTATCCGGGTATCGCTGGTGGCCAGGCAATTGCGAATATATTGTTTGGAAAGGTAAATCCGTCTGGAAAACTGCCTATCACGTTTGCGAAGTCCGAGGCAGACTTGCCACATCCGAAAGTGTTTGGCCTTACCGACGATATGAACGACGAAGAATCGGTTGCCAGGCACTATAAATCTGGATTTCCGGCAGATCAGACCGAAGGAACGCGTTTCGGCTACAAGTGGTTTGATTCAGAAAATAAGCAGCCCTTATTCCCCTTTGGTTTTGGTCTTTCTTACACAACCTACAAGTATTCCAACCTGCAGGTGAACGCGAAGCAAAGAACCGTAACCTTTACGATCGAGAACTCAGGCAGCCGCGCCGGTACAGAGACTGCAGAGCTTTACGTGCAACTGCCTTCGGAATCGAATGAACACTTTCGCCGTCTGGCCGGATGGCAGCGCGTAAGCCTGAAACCCGGCGAACAAAAGGTTGTCACGATTTCCATCGAGCCGCTCGCGCTGGCTACCTTTGACACAACCAAAGACGACTGGACATGGCTATCCGGTGAATACACATTTTCACTCGGAGGCTCTTCGCGCGATCTACCGCTCATCGTGAAGACGCCGCTGCAATAGTCTGATCGAGATCTGTCCGTAGCAATCTCTGATCAAAAAAACATGGGCCGGAACTGATCATTCCGGCCCATGTTTATTGCCGGCTTGAAGATGTCATTCGACTTGCAGATCGTACATCCTCACAATTACATCCTTCGCGGAAGGCACGCGAGTCAGTAACGAACTCAACTGACTCGCTTTGTTAGTGTGCAAACGTTGCATTGTCGATGTTCCAGCCGGCGTTGTCTTCGTTGAGGGTCAACACTTGCTGACCTGCCGGAAGAGTCACGCTGGCCGTCACTGTCGTCCACGTTTGCCAACCACCGGTAGCGGGGATATTGACCGATCCACTGAGATTCGTTCCCGATGCATTCGACAGATGGAGCGCATCGGTCACCGCGCTCGGAGCAGCCACCTCGAAAGTAACGGTGTATGTCCCGGCCGTGGCCACGTTCACCGTGTACTTGAACCACTGGCCGCTGCCCGTCCAACCGAGATCGTTGCCGGTAGCGGGGGCCGTTGCTGTCTCCAGATCGACACCGTCGGAACGATAGGCGTTATCTGTGCCGTTCACCGAGGTGACGTTATACCCCATGCCCTGGCCGCCGGTATCGTAGTTCTCGACCATTATCGTTCCAGGGATCGCCGCGGGCGTGCCGCCGAAAGCTGCGTTGGCCAATGCGAACGTCACGGAATCGATGTTCCATCCGGCGCCGTCCTCGTCCAGCATAAGCGTCTGCGTGCCCGCCGGCAGCGTTACAGTGGCCGTCACCGTCGTCCAGGCCTGCCAACCGCCGGTGCTGGGAATCGCGACCAGGCCGGTCAGATTCGTGCCTGACGAGTTCGACAGGTGGAATGCATCGGTGACCGCGATATCCCCAGCCACCAGGAAGCTGACTTTGTACGTTCCGGCCGTGGCCACGTTCACCATGTATTTGAACCACTGTCCCGCTGCGGTCCAGCCGAGGTCGTTGCCGGTTGCGGGCGACGTCGCTGTTTCCAGATCGACGCCGTCGGAGCGATAAGCGTTGTCCGTGCCGTTGGTTGAGGTCACGTTGTAGGCAACGCCCTGTCCGCCGGTGTCATAATTCTCGGTCATCACTGCTCCAGGAATCGCCGTGGGTGTGCCGCCGAATGGACCTTCGCCTGTGCTCGTGGACGCGAATGCCATCGAATCAATGTTCCAGCCGGCTGCGTCCTGGTTCAGAGTCAGCGTCTGCGTACCCGCTAGAAGGGTGACGTTGGCCGTCACCGTCGTCCAGGTTTGGAAGCCGCCCGTCGCCGCAATGTTGACCGATCCACTTAGGTTTGCTCCCGACGAGCTGGAAAGATGAAACGCACCGGTCACGGCGCTGGGAGCAGCAACCTCGAAGGTGACTTTGTAAGTCCCGGCCGTGGCCACGTTCACCGTGTACTTGAACCACTGCCCCGCCGTCGTCCAGCCGAGGTCGTTGCCGGTTGCGGGAGACGTCGCTGTCTCCAGATCGACACCGTCGGAGCGATAGGCGTTGCCCGTGCCGTTTACCGAGGTGACGTTATAGCCGATACCCTGGCCGCCGGTGTCGTAGTTCTCAGCCATCACCGTGCCCGGAATTGCCGCAGGCGTGCCGCCGAAAGGACCTGTGGGAGTCACCACCACTGTACCGGGCACCACCGTGAAGCCTTGCGAGGAACCAACGGAGGTGCTGTTGGCAATCAAGGGACTCGCACCCGCAGTCACATATTTGTCATTGGCCGTGGCCAGCAGCCCGATGTTTCCGTTGCCAGCATCAACCTCGGTGAATGTTTGCGCGGAACCGACTGTAGTCTGGTCGGCAATCAAACTGCTCGCACCGGCATTCTCGGCGGTCACATATTCGTTGTTGGCCAGGGAGCGCAGTGCGATATTTCCGTTGCCGGCGTCCACCACCTGGAAGGAATCCTGTTGGGTGTTCGTGGTGCAGTTCGCCATCAAGGGGGCGCCGCAAACGTAGTTGCTGTTGATGACTGCCTTGAGGGCAACCGTTGCGCCTGGGACCAACCGTTGGGCGCCGCCCGGATTGGTCGGACGCACCACGCTCAAAGGCATCAAGCCTTTAAACATTCTGTCTCCTGCGCCGGTGAGTCTTAAATAGTAGTCCGAGGTACAATAGGTGCCGTCCTGGTCCAAACTTGGGTAGCCACTGCCGACCGGAACCATTGCCTGTGTTTCCGCCGTTTCCGCAATTTGGTTTCCTTCACCAAATTCGTCATACATCGAGATGTAAATGCCTTGGGCAGGCAGCCGGACGGCGTTGTAAAACATCTCCCACATGAGATTTCCATGAACCCGTTGGCCCGCGTGCAAATCGCCCGGCAAGACAACCGGCTGGTAGTCAAGACCGTTGGCATTGCAATACGCCTCATCGGCCACCATAAGCGAGTTATAGATATTGTCCGCGTCGCCGATGTTGCCAACGGCTCCGATCAGCCACGGTGAAATCATGTTCGCAGCGTTAATCACGGGAAGCTTGGCGGTATCGGTGCGCCAGGTGCGTTCAACGCCGATAATCACATACAAACCTTGACTCTTGAGCCAATTCACGATATCGACAAGTTGCGAGACCGGGAGGTCGCTGGTGGCGAGCCAGACGCACACGACCGGCTTGCCGTTCTGGTGTGCATAGGCCGAAGAGGACGCATACATGCTCATCTTGTTCGTCCAGTCCGTCTTGACATCAGTATCCGCGGTTTCCCAGCCGGTGATGTCGTACATGATGTAAAACTTGCGACCGTACGTGATCGCCGCTGTGTTGACCCTGGCAGCCATTCCATCGCGGTTTATTTCGCCCGCGGGATTAAATCGCTGCAAAGCAATGGTGTCAATTCCGTTCTGTTGCATCCATGAAATCTGCGTGTTGACGGTTGATTGATCATAAGAGGAAAACACGGTTGCAGGCTGGCCGTTGCCAAGGTTGGCAAAACCAGTCTGGTAGGTTTTGGTGTAAGGCCGCATATCAGGCCAGGAGTTGGTATCACCCTCATTGGAAGGCGAGAAAACCGCGCCCCAATTCAAGCTCCAATGCCACCAATTATTTTGTGGCGATCCATCGCCGATGGCCCCAAACCAGCCTTGATAGCCAACGCTGACCTTTCCGACAACATCACCCGGAGCACTGGCCGCCAGTGCCGGTTTGCCGGCATAGAAGGCCATGCAAACGAAAGCTAGAACCCATAGTTTTTGAATGCAACGAAGAAAAGAACGCAACATGATTTTTCATGCTCCTTATGTGTTTGTGTCGTCGGTTTACCCGAGCGCCCTTATTTCACTTCCGTCAGACTGAAAGCCGTACTTTGCCGACCATACCGCTTGTTTTAGAAACCAGACTGTACCCAGCACCTGAGGTGATCGACGTCTGCGCGAATCAATCCGCGCGGTGCTATTCGACGCGAAGCAATAACATTATGTTTCGGCGGTTCCCCGCAGATTTTGATATCGATTTGCTAAACAGCACTACAGAGATCGGGACGTGTGCTGGCTGACGCGTTTAACTTCGCACTAACTCTAGTGACACTTTGATCTTTCGCACAACTAGACGAAAGTATGTATAGTCTCGGATCGACGCTTTCGAGTTAGGGCGTAAGTTCTATTTAAGAAGTGCAAACGCTTGAAAATAGGACTCACTATGAGCGGTACATGTACCATCAGCAGATTTGAGACTGCCCATCTTCTTTCCCATGAACGTTCCTATTTCCACGAGCATGAAATGAGTTTCATGTGAGTTTGATCTGGCGGCGAAGCTTTTCGCGGGCTTGTGAAATTGATGTCGGTATTTGATACGACGGCGGCCGGCAGGAGATTGTGGCGCAGTACAGCGGCATCCTCATCCGAATGAGGATGCCGCTCCTATGCTGCGGACTTTTCGCTGGAGTCCTTCGATTTTTGAATGGCACGGGCAGGCGAGGGGAAGAAAATCGATACAACCGTACCACTCGTGCCCGCGGTATCAGAACTCCGCAGGCTCATAATTCCGTCATGCTTGTCTGCGAGGAGGCTGTGATGGCTGGGATCGAGATGTTGCACGACTACGAAGGCCATGCCCGTATCGGATGGCAAGGCTTTGAAGAATTCGGTATACGCTTCCAGCCCACCGGCGGATGCGCCAATGGCTACGACCGGGAAAGAATCATGAACTGCCGTTTTTGGCGGCCGAACCGGGCTTGGAGGGTCAGCAACGGAACCTCTTATGTGTTCGGATGCAAGTTTCCGGTTGTAGGCATGTGCAAATGGCCTGAAAGTGATTGATTCTACGCCGGGTCTGAATGGTGGACCTGCCGGGATCGGAACCGACGACCTTCCCGGCGAGCGGGATGCACTCACGCTTTCGCATTGTGCGCTTGGATCAGCCCTTGAATCGATCAATCAGAGAACCAAGTTACATTTCTTGCTGCTCACCGAAGTCTTTCCATCGCCGAGTGGCTTCGACTGATGGCAACCTTAATAAAAAGCAGCGGGAATCGCGAAATTAGTTTTTGAAGAAATCAAGCAGGGGACCTGTGCTTCACCAAAACTGAACGGCAGTTTGGAATCAATGATTTACGGCATGGCGTGCACTTTTCCGCAACTGCCGCTTAGATACGACTCAGATTAACTTTAGCGGCTATTTGTTAGCAGGAAGCGCTGCCGATCGATCTCCTAGCCCTCGAACCGGTTACTATTGCCTGTCGCCAGGTACCCCGAAAGAAAAAGTGAGATCTTCTTCCTCGCGGCGAAGTGGGAATTGGAGTGCGCTCAGCAAGCAAAGGGGTCGGTATCCAAAAACCATCTTCCGGTTGAACTTATTCCACGACCTACACGTTTCGTCGCTTCGGTATCTCTCACCGTCATTGTAGGTTTTGGTTGGAGGTAACAAGGATGCTGCAAAAGATAGCCCTTCCTCTGCTCATGTTGACGCTGCTGCTGGCAGTTGCCGCATCGGGTCAATCCGCCGCTAGTATCCAAGGCAATGTAACCGATTCCTCCGGAGCCGCAGTGGTCGGCGCAAAGGTTACAGTCAGAAACGCTCTGGAAGGAATTGAACGCACTACAACTTCGAACAACCGCGGGGACTATGAAGTGCCCCTGCTGCCGCCAGGCAGCTACAGCGTGAAGATCGAACAAGGCGGATTTCAGCCGCAACAGGCCAATAAGCTGGTCATCGAAGTCAGCCAGAACATCGTACAGAACTTCGTCCTCAGGGTTGCGGAATCGAACGAGGTGATTACGTTGGAGGGCACAGCCCCGATCATCGAAACCACCACCATGACGGTAGGGCAGACGATTGACCAGAAGGTCGTGCAGGAGATTCCGCTGAATGGCCGTCACTTTGTCGATCTTGCTCTTTTAGTCCCAGGCAGCGTCACTCCACCGCAAAATGGTTTTCTCACCGCCCCGCTGCGCGGACAGGGAGCATTTGCCGTAAACACGGCGGGAATGCGCGAAGACGCAGTCAATTGGATGATCAACGGAATCAATCTCAATGACATGCTGCAAAACCAGGTCACATTCCAGCCTACTGTGAATACGGTTTCAGAATTCAAAGTCGACAACTCCACCTATAGCGCAGAATATGGCCGTAATGCTGGAGCGATTGTGACCATCGCTTCCCGCTCGGGATCGAGCGAATTCCATGGCGAGTTGTATGACTACCTGCGGAATAACTACTTTGACGCGCGTAACGCTTTCAATCGCGTTGGGACGCTGCAATCGCCTTTCAAACGCAACCAATTTGGCGGAGATCTGGGCGGCCCCATCTACAAAGACAAAACCTTCTTCTTTGTCACCTACGAAGGAGAACGCCACCGGCAAGGCTTGACGACCTCGGCCAACGTATTCAGCAGCGCTCAACTGGCACAGATTGCAGCTAGTCCAAATCCCGCAGTGAAGGCGATCGCCGCACTGGTGCCTGCGGCCAATGGAACGCTGGGTGGCCTGCCTGCGTTTTTTGGATCGGCTACAGCCCCAGTGAATATTGATCAGGGAACGGTGGACATGATCCACAACTTTAGCGGTAACGACCGCTTGCACGGCTACTATGTGTACCAGCACGACCTGCGACAGGAGCCGACCCAGGGTGCGACGATTCCTGGGTTTGGGGACACGCGTGAAGGCCATCGCCAGGTATTTACTCTGGGCGAAACCCACGTATTCAACTCGAGATTGGTCAATGAAGTGAATCTAGGCTTCAACCGGATTCACCTTGTCTTCACACCCAACTCCACGGTAACGCCTTCTTCTCTGGACCTTTCCACCACACTCGGCCCCAATGAGGCATTTATGCCCACGATCAACATCGTCGGTGGGCCGTTGTTCGGTGTCGAGAGAGCGTTTCCTCAGGGCCGCGGGGACACTACCGCCGTCCTCAATGACAACCTGAGCTACATCATGGGGCTCCACTCCTTGAAGTTCGGCGGTGAGTTCAGAGATTTCCGCAATAACAATTTCAACGGCGATCCCGGCCAGCTGGTCTTTAATAGCGTGACTGATTTTATTAACGGCCAGGTGGACTCCTCGGCCAGAACGATCGGAAACGTCGCCAATCGGATTACCCAGAACTCTCTGGATTTTTATGCCATGGATAGCTATAAGTGGAAACCGTATTTCACCTGGGAACTCGGACTACGCTATGCCTGGAATATGACTCCCACCGAGGCTGACGGGCGGTTCGTCAACTTCGTGCCAAACGGCGTCCACGGGAGCATGCTGGTTCAGACCAGCGAGCCCTACGGGCAGAGTGCTCTGAACTTCCAGCCGCGCACGGGCTTCGCCTGGGATCTTTTCCACAACGGCAAGACCGTTCTCCGTGCCGGCTATGCCTACCAGGTGGATGAGGCGATCACAGGAGATGTAACCGGCCTGGCCTCGAACCCACCATTTGCGCTTCCCATCAGTAATGGAGTCGCGACCTTTACTACTTTACCCGGACTGTTCAATGGCACGCCAGGCAGCCTGTCACCGATCTATGTAAATCCGAATCTCAAAAATGCCAATGTCCAGTCGTACAATCTGAACATTCAGCGCGAACTCACTCGCAATACCTCGGTAATGGTTGGATACTTTGGCAACAAAGGAACCCACCTGGAAGATGACATTAACGTCAACCAGACGACGATTCTGGGACAAGTAGCCAGCGGAAAGACCAACACCGCTCTGCCCTTTCAGACGCTTTCCCCCAGCAGTCCTTTCGAACCAGGTGTTCCGCTGGCGTCAAACCTCGTCGAACATCAAAGCGACGCTAACTCGATTTATAACTCCCTGTGGGCGACGGTGACGCAGAAGACCTCTCACGGGCTGCAGTTCAATGCTTCGTATACCTATTCCCATTCCATCGACGATTCTTCTCGCAACCTGGAAGGGGTCTTCTTCCAAAACAGCTACAACATCTCGCTGGGCCGGGCCAGTTCTGATTTCGATGCGCGGCACCGGTTTGTTGCCAACGCTATCTATACGTTGCCTTTTAAGGGGAACCGCCTGATAAGCGGATGGGAGGTTGCGCCAATCTTCACCGCGCAAAGCGGTAATCCGTTTACCATCGTGGCGAATAATTCGAGCGCGATTAATGGAGTCAACAATGCCATCACTCCCAATGCGACGGCTCCTCTCCAAATCACTGGAAATCCGCTAGGGCAGTGGATCGCCAATCCGCAAGTGCTTTCGCTTCCCGGAAACAGTTTCGGTAATCTGGGCCGAAATGCCGTAGTGGGTCCCAGGTTCACGAATCTGGATTTCTCGCTGGTAAAGAACACGAAGCTGACAGAAAGAATGAGCCTCCAGTTCCGTTGTGACGCGTTTGATCTCCCTAACCATCCAAATTACGGACAACCGGGACCGCAAGGAGGAGGTATTCTCGCTGTCAACCTGATTCCCGGAAATCAGTTCACCACGTTTAGCACAATCGGCAGCACCCGCTTTCCCAATGGCGACTCGGGGTCGGCGCGTCAATTACAGCTGGCCTTGAAACTTAGCTTTTGATTGCGTACACGTTTGTGCAAGCCGGCAGCGATAAGAGCGGGACTGGGTACAATTGGCTGGCACACTCCGACTACGCCTAGATCTCCCCAAAGCTTCCGCGCTTTTTCCGGAAGAAGACTGCATCTGCCGGCGAGCCAACGGGCTGCAGGCTTTCGATGACCCTGAAGAGTTCATCGACATCGATAGGTTTTGTAACATAATCGTCCATGCCTGCATCCAGGCAGCGATCTCTAAACCCCTGTATGGCGTGAGCCGTCATGGCAATAATCGGCAAATGTGTGCCACTTGGCTTTTCTCGCTCGCGGATTGCGTGCGTCGCGGCGAATCCGTCCATCTCGGGCATTTCCACGTCCATCAGCGCCACATCAAAATTCCGTGCTCTAAAGGCAGCCACCGCCTCCCGTCCGTTTTTGGCCAAGGTCACGTTGTGGCCACGTTTTTCCAGCAACCTTATAGTAAGGGTTTGACTCACGGGATTATCCTCAGCCAGCAGAACCTGCAATGCTCGCCGATTCTCCTGAAGAGAATGGCGCGTTACCAGAGACGCGCGAAGCGCTTGTCCGGGTGTCGGGCCGGCACCCAGAACGGCGCGAATCGCTTCCAGCAATTCGAATTGCCTTACCGGCTTATTCAAGTAAGCACCAATTCCCAGTTCGCGGCAGCGGCCCGCGTCTCCCGCATTCCCCGCGGAGGTCAGCATCATTACCGTGGCTCTCGCCAACCCTCCCCTGATTTGTTCGGCTACCATGAAACCATCCATCTCCGGCATCTGTGCATCGAGCAAGATCAGAGGGAACGCCTGGCCTGCGGACCTAACTCTCTGCAGCGTGTCGAGTGCCGCCGCTCCGCTCTCCACCGCGGTGGGATTCATGCCCCATCTCCCCAACATCTCGACCAGCAGGTGCCGGTTGGTGGCATTATCGTCCACAATAAGCACTCGCAGCTGCCTCAACTCTTCCATGTGCAGAGGAACCGGCTTGGCAATCGCCTCCGGATGTATCCCCAGGCGCGCCGTGAAATGGAAGATGCTTCCTGCCCGGTCCAACCTGTTTTCCACCCAAATTCTCCCACCCATCATCGCCACCAGACGCGAGCAGATGGAGAGCCCCAGTCCCGTGCCGCCAAACTTACGTGTGGTTGAGCCATCGGCCTGAGTGAATGCCTCGAAGATGGCTTGCTGCTTTTCCGGCGGGACGCCGATGCCCGTGTCGCTGACCGAGAAATGCAAAGTAGCATCCGGCTCTGTTTGCGACTCCGTTTCTACGCGAACTACGATCTCGCCCTGTTCGGTGAACTTAAGAGCATTGCCCACCAAATTGACCAGCACCTGCCGCAAACGGCCAGGATCGCCCACTACGTTGTTCGGCACTCCAGCACGAATATCGCAGATTAACTCCAGCCCCTTCTGCTCTGCACGGAAACTGAGCGGCTTCAAGGTCTCATCGAGACTCTCGTGCAGATCGAACGCAATCAACTCAAGTTCCATCTTCCCCGCTTCAATCTTGGAGAAATCAAGAGTGTCATTGATCACCGCCATCAAAGAGATGGCCGAAGCTTTCACCATATTCAAATCGTTGAGTTGTTCCGGCAGCAGCGTCGTATCCAGAAGCAGCTCCGTCATCCCGATGATGCCGTTCATGGGGGTACGAATCTCGTGGCTCATGGTAGCCAGAAAGGTACTCTTGGCCTGGTTGGCGGCTTCTGCCTTGATCTTTTCTTCTTCTAACTGAGCCGACTTTTCCTTGAGCTGTCGAATTAGATCCTGGGCGGTCTGCCTGGCCTCTCTGGTCCGTGCACGCAGCGCTTCAGCCGTCCGGGAAGTGCTGGAGAAGTAAAGGCCGCAAAAATAGATAAACAAAGCCTTGGATAATTCGGCTGGCCAAAAAATGACCCGATGATCAATCCAGTTCACATACGCCAGCATGAGAATGTAGAGCGCCATCGAAAGATGCGTGAAAAGCATCAACCGCTTGAACGACGTGTTCGCCTGATCCACGATGCGCGTCAGATAGACGAAAATCAACCAGCTCTTCTCTGCGCCAGAGTAATAAACAACCAGAGTGTAAAAGACGAGGTCGAGGGCCAGGAACGCACTGCCCAGGCTTATTACTTTGACCTTGTCGTAGAAAAAAAAGAGAGCCAGCCATGAGAAGGTGACATAGCTGAAAATAATTACTTCAAAACGAAGAAACTCATTCCATGAAAACGGACCAGTGATGAAAACCTTATGCAGCAGTGCCGCCACGGATAATATGACGAATCCCATCAGCCGTAAGAATGGGACCTGGACCACGTTGAAGCGGCGCACTTTGCTCCGCTCAAATCTCTCCAAATCCGTGTCGAGGGTGACTGTCATTGATCTGCTTGCGGGTTGTGACGTCCCAACTTTTTGCATTGGACGATCCCAAAACGATCTTTGCCATACAGAAGGAGATGGCTAACACAATATATCGGCGAAAGGCGGGTTGCACATCAATGTTATCGCAATGCTTCTGACAAGATTCTGCGCTGACTGTCACAGGCATTTGGGCTGCGCGCAGAAACCCTATCGGCAATTTGCAAGTGATTGAGAACGTGATAGCTTGGTGAGCCTGACTGCGGCTTCTCCTGAATGAGTGACCTCTTCAAGCCCAATTTTTATATCGCTCCATAGCAGGACCGTACGATGAGCTTACGATTTTGACCGTCAGGTCTGAAAGTGATTGATTCTAGGCAGGTTGATTTGGTGGACCTGGTCGGGATCGAACCGACGACCTCTTCCATGCCATGGAAGCTGAATAGCACGCCAAAACTGACGGTAAAGGACTTACCAACCGGCACAGTCGGATAAACCGACACAACTGGCCCTATTTGCTACCAATTTGCTACCAAATCTACCGAGTGGGTCTTGAGGGCTGAGACGTGGGGGATCAGCCCTTTCTCCGCCAAGTCGATTCCAGAAGTCACACCGGCAGAACTCCAGACGTTGCCATCGTGAACGAAAATCGAATCGGGCTCTACGGTGACGTTCGAGTGCTTGCTGGCCAGCAAAGGCGCATGCATCCAATGCGTTGCGGCGCGGCGTCCGTCGAGAACTCCCGCCGCTGCTAACAGAAAACTCCCAACGCACACGGAACAGATACGCCTGCACTTGGGAGCGACGGTTTTGATCCGCATGTCCCTTGCTACCGTGAGCGTTCATTTCATCATGGTTCAGCCCTTAGCATATTGCTCTGGGCTGAACCAGTTAAGCTAGTCCCAATTAACTTCAAACAGAACTTTCAAAAGATCGATCAGCATACGTTCTCCTTTTTGTGGTTTTTACATCGTTATGGGCAGAGGATCTCGGATTACGTTGAGCTAATCCCAAACAAGTTCAAACAGTTTCAAAAAATCAATCAACATGGGCTTCCTCCTTTTTTTTGCGGTTTTTACATCGTTGTAGGCAAAGACGCTAAAACTCGTTTGATTGTCTGTTCTGCCCTTCAAACGCTGGTGAGGCTTCTGGGCTAACGCATGAAGATGCCAACTGAGGTTTACGTGGAACAGGAGTTGCCGCCGTTTCTTCCTGCCTGCGGACGTTATTTTGTGCGTGGAATCGCCGCGCAGCCTTGTTGCATAATTTCTGGATGTTCGTTTGCTCACGCAAAGGACGCCCCTTAGTTATCAGGAGTAACTGTCTGCCCCGCCTTAGGACCGTCGGCAAAAATATTGCCTGAAAATAAGTTGCCGCTTCCCTCTGAGTCATACGCGCCTACAACTCCGTAGAAGCCGCTGTTGGGGAAGTACATCGTCGAAAAATAGTTATTGGTGATTTTGATCTCTGTCGCGTTGCCTGACCGATTGCCGGCATAAAGCGCAAATGCCCACCGGCAAGCCAGTTATCGTTCACCGTTAGATTGCTGAGCGCTCCGAAATCATCAGTCGCATACACCGCGGCGGTTTCTCCCCGATCGCCCGTTACCTGATCCAGTAGCGTGTTGTGCTCAAGAAGGAGACCTCGGACATCGCCTCCACCGGCATATGTATCTTCCAAATGAGCGTAGTCATTGTGGCTGTTAATGAATGCCTGCAGATCGTGCATGTAGTTGTCGTGGACGTATCCGTTACCACCGGCAAAATTGTGGGCGAACTCAGAGATGTCGTTGAACGCGACCTCGACATTTGGACCGCCTTCATTATCAATGCCGTAATCTTCGCCTCCATTTTTGCCGGTTGGACTGTCTGGCCCCATGCCCACCGCGCCCACGATCGTGCAGTGCAACACTTTGAGTCCCGAGTACCCATCAGCCAACTGAATCCCCCAATAATTGCTTGTCGTGATCCGCGAATTCTTGATCGTGACGTTGTTGGCATACACGTTGTATGAGCCGGTTAAATCGACACTGTCGATCACCGTCCCATCCTGCTTGATATCGATGCCATTGGGGCCGGCGTTCACCGCAGTAAGCTGTGTACCCGGAGGAACACCGGTGTTAGAGGCATTCGGAAAGCCGCAAGACACGAAGTCCGTACACGAGATAACGGGGGATATGGTCCGGCCAATACTGGAACCTGTTAAGGCGATGCCGAAGGATGCCGCAACGGCAAAACGCTTGACGCTCGATAGATTCATTTAGAGATCTCTCCTACAGGGATTCTGATGAAAATGCATATATTTCGACCTAGTTCACATTGGGGCGAATGATGGCCATTACGCCCAGGAGCAGATTCTGGTTGAAATGTGAAATCAGAGTCTTTAGGAATGGATCAAGAATTCATCAGGAACTCTTTAAGAAGGAGGAATAGGTTTTCCAAGGCTGCGCCCGAGTCCGTTTGCTTCATAGCTGAGTGAGGTCACTAAATCCATCACTAATTCTGCTACTATGGCGGCCATGCGGAGAAACCTTATGGGATGTTTAGTCCGTGCGTATGTAATTTGCGCCCTGATATGTATCGTTTTTCTCGCCTCAGACACCTTCGGACAAACGACGCCTTTACTTCGAGTCGATGAGCAGCAAATCAAGTTTCGGCTCGATCCCCATCCCATCCTGGAGCTGCCAATTGTCAACACATCCGATGAAGCACTCGTCGTAGACTTCAGACTCGAGTTGTTGGGCACAAACAACAAGGTGGAGTCATTCGTAACGGGCACTTTTCAAGAGAAGCCAGGCACAACAGTTGAAAAGGTGGAGTGGCCTTTGGACTACCTGGTGAAGACTTCGCCTTCCGATCTCGGTTGGCAGCGGCTGCACTACTCGTTTGTCCAACGACCGGAACTTGGAGTGGCACCCACGGAAGGATTTGTGCAACTGAGCCAAGTGCTAGTTGGCGTCTTCGAAGTACGCATGACAGCCGCTTCGAAGGCGAAGCCCGGAAACAAGTTTCCAGTGCGTGTTCGCGTTAACAACCCGAGCAATGGAAGTCCTCTACATGGAACGGCTGTCGAACTCACGCTGCAATTGGGAGACGATGGCGATAACACAATAAAGCACATAGTCACTACAGATTACTTGGGATATGCCGTTTACAGCTTCGACCTTCCGAAGGAGACCCAGGCCGATGAGGGGACTGTAACCGCGGAGGCGAAACGAGGTCCCTACCACGAAGAAGTTCAACTCAGTTTTGATCTGCGTTCCAGGGGGAAATTCACGCTCACGACGGATAAGCCTTTGTATCAACCGGGACAGGTAGCCCATCTGCGGGTTCTCGCGTTCGCGCCAGACAAGCGGGCGCTCGCCGGTAAGGATTTGGTTATTACGATCGAAGATGAAGATGGAGACGAACAATTTCACGAGACGGTCAAGACTTCACGTTTCGGAGTGGCAAGCGCGGATTGGCGGATTCCGCAGAAGTTGCATTTGGGAAACTACGAGATTCGTTCGAAGATAAGAGGCTCTGAAGACGACTACGACACTCCTGAAGCACGCGCCACTGTGCGGATTAGCCGGTATGAGTTACCAACATTCGCCGTCAAGGCTGATCCGGACCGCAAATACTACCTACCCGGCGAGCGTGCGACCATCAAGATCAGCGCAAATTATCTATTCGGAAAGTCGGTTCAGAACGCAGATGTTCGTCTGGTAAAGCAGCAAAACCGACATTGGGACTTCAAACAGCAGAAGTGGGTGGTGGAAGAGTCTAATGCGATCGAGGGTACTTTCGACAAAGAAGGCAAGTTCGAAGCAAAGGTCGATTTAGAAGAGGAGTTCAAGGATTTCAATCCGGAAGATTACTCCCATTATGAAGACATAACCCTTGCAGCTTACGTCACGGATCTTTCGACAAAACGGACCGAACAACGCCGCTTCCGAATTCGTCTCAGTGAACAGCCGATTCAACTGTATGTTATCAGTGGCGATTCCTGGTCCACAGCTAACGAAACGCCGACCCTGTATCTGACATCTTCTTATGCCGACGGAACTCCAGCCGCGGTCAGTGGGACTCTGTATTTTGCCGAACCGATCAACGCTGGCGAATTTGAAAAAACTTTCTGGCAGGGCGGCCGATCCAAGGCCCTCACGTTCCACACCAACCGATTCGGAGTCGGTAAGATCACGCTACCTCGCATTCGAGATCGGTTTCTTGTAACTCCCCAACATACGTACAGGGATTACTACAACTCGCACGAGAGTGATATTTACCGTAAGGCACTCCTGCTGTTCGAGGCCAGGGATAACAAGGGGCGACAGGGGCGAACTTCCGAAGAATGGACGGTAGCTACTGAGCGCACGTATCTGCGGGTAAACACACCACAAGCGCTGTATCAACCAGGAGACGCGCTGCCAATCACAATTGAGTCCAACAACGCTGTCCGCGAAACGATTGTCGATGTCTCAACCGCAGCGGGACTCGTCACATCGCGTGTCGTTCGTCTGGTAAACGGACGAGCTGAACTAAGCTTTGAGTACGATTCCCGGCTGAGCGGAGAAGTAGAGATTACTGCCTTCGCATTGACCGAGTCGCAACAGCAGGACGATTACGCACTGAGCGGGACCGCTCATGTCATTTATCCAGCGCTGCAGGATCTGAGAGTCGGCCTGAAAATGGCACATTCTATCTATCGTCCGGGAGAAATTGCATCCGCTGAATTTAGCGTCAGATCGCCCGAAGGTAAACCCGTCAAAAGCGACTTGGGAATCTTGGTATTCGATCGTGCAGTCGCCGAGCGCGTACGCAACGACGAAGAGTTTGGCCGTCCTTCTGGGTATTCCATCAGCGATTATCTCGACGATGGCTACATCGGCAAGATAGCAGGCATTGGGTACAGGGACTTGTTGGGCCTCAATCCCAATCAGCCATTCAGTGCCGATATCCAATTGCTGGCTGAAGCATTGATGTGTTCGGCGCGATACAACTGGTGGTACGGGAACGTGCAGCTAAAGGGTGGTGAGAACTACACAAGGGACGCCAAATCTGTCTTCGCTGCATTGATGAGCGACTCCCTAAAGCCGGTACGCGAAGCGCTACAGACGACCTATGACAAAGAAGGTCGGTACCCCAAGGACGATACTCAGCTGAATGCCCTGTTGGCGGCCAAGGGCATCGATCTCGCAAAGATAACTGATCCTTGGGATCGTAGGTACCAAACCCAATACTCCGTCAGCGGAACAGAAGACGTATTGACATTTAAGAGCAATGGCCCGGATAAGAAGGCCGGGACCGCGGATGACGCCGAGGCGACTTCGATGCAATGGCAATACTTCCGGCAGACGGGCCAGGTTATCGACCAGATCGCGCGTGAATATCCCCACCAGACCGGCAAGTATATTCGCGATTACCCGAGTCTCAGCGAGATGATGCAGACAAGAGGCCTCAATCCTGACACGATGCTTGATCCATGGGGACATCCCTATCGGTTTTCCTTCGAAACGGTCGGCCCGTACTTTAAGGTGCTCGTTACCAGTGCTGGGCCGGACGGCGTGTTCGATTCCCAGCAAAAACCGTCTTGGGACGACGTGCAGGAATGGACATCCTCTGTTCGTTATTTCGTAAGGGAGACCGACGAGCTGGAGCGAGCCCTAGCGGAACACTTTGCTACGACCAAACAGTTTCCAAAGACGGAAGACGAACTCAAACCGATTCTGGCGAATGCGCACATCACGGGCGATCAGTTACTCGATCCCTGGGGGCGTCCATACCATTTCACATTCTCAAAGCGGAGCCGCTACTCGGATCGCGTCAACGTCTCCACCTTCTACGATTACACTGCGGCCAAGGAAAAGCGTGTCACGGAGGTGACTCCGGTTACGCAAGAAATGGCTTTCCTGACGGTTTCCAGTTATGGCCCTGAAAACCAAGTGGAACAGGAGTTCAACGTCGCCGAGTTTAGCCGTGTCGTAGCCGAACAGGCCAGCGAAGCCCTGCATGAGAAACCGACCTCCACCACGCAGGGACCACTTCCCTCAGGTTCGGGGGCAATCACTGGAGTGGTCATCGATCCGAGCGGTGCTGTCGTGCCGAACGTCACAGTGACGGTACTTTTCCAAAATGGACAAAGAGAAACCACAACCACAGATAGCAGCGGACGCTACTTGGTCTCCAGTCTTTCTGCCGGAACGTGCGAGATCGAATTCAATGCCCCGGGCTTCCAACGCACTACCGTGACTCGCGTGCCAGTACAACCGGGGTCGATAACGAACCTTGATGCCACATTACATCTAGGTACCGTGTCCGAAGCTGTTGAGGTGACCGCATCACGGGATATTTTAAATACAGAGACTTCAGTAGTCGCCGGCACGGTCGTGAAAACGTTACAAGGGACCGCTTCTGCCGAAAAACCGCTGTTCACGCCGCGACTCCGGAAGTATTTCCCTGAGACACTCGTCTGGAAGCCAGAAGTTATCACCGACGACCACGGGAGGGCACATCTTGATTTTGCGATGGCGGACAACATCACAGAATGGTCTATGTCTGTCATTGCTTCTACCGAAGCGGGACAGGTGGGAGTGGCGGAAAAAGAGTTACAAACTTTTCAACCCTTTTTCATCGAGCACAATCCACCCAAGGTACTTACCGATGGCGATCAAATCAGTCTCCCTGTAGTGTTACGCAACTACTCCGATAAGGAGCAGACTCTTTTGACGGAACTCAAGGCGGAGGCGTGGTTTTCCATGCTGTCTCCGCCGCAGCAAAACATTACAGTCGCCGCTGGAGGTGATGCGAGTGCAGTATTCACCTTCAAAGCGACCGCACGAGCGAATCCCGGCAAACAACGCGTGACCGCACGCAATAACGAGACTGGAGATGCCGTAGAACGGGAGATTCAAGTCCATCCTGACGGCCAGGAAGTCTCCTTTACTAGGGGCCGAGTCCTCGCCGGGGAGAATCAGACGTTTGAGATCCAAGTTCCGTCCACGGCGATTCCCGGTTCCATTGATGCGGAACTCCGTCTTTACCCCAATCTCATTGCGCATGTCCTCGACGCCATGAATGGCATCGCCAAAAGGCCATCGGGCTGCGTCGAGCAGATTACATCGATCGGGTATGTAAATCTCCAGGCTTTGCAGTTACTGAAGAAGGCAAGTGTCGACGCTGCCACGCCAGATTCCCGCGCACAAATCTATACGGAAGCCCTCAAGTCCGTGCAGGACGCCTACGCGTTGTTGTCCTCCGTGCAGCAAGCCAACGGCAGTTTCTCTTATTGGGTCAATACTTCAGCAGACTTGGCACTAACCGCGTACGTGCTTCGATTCCTGGCGGGAGCCAGCGAATTCGTTGCAGTCGACCCTCAAATTCTGGCGAAAGCACAAACTTACCTGATCTCGCAGCAGACGCCGTTAGGAGCCTGGACTCAATACGATTGGTCTACAAAGAGTCAGAAAGACAATCCAATGCAGACAGCGTATGTGGCGCGTGCGTTGGCAACTTCAAGTCAATCGCTCGACATAAAAGAGCGAGAATCGGTCGATGCGTCCGTGGGAAGGGCTCTTTCTTATCTTGATGATCGGATCAGCGAATGGCGAGATCCGTATCTAGTGGGAAACTACGCTATCGCTGCAATCGAGGTGAAGCGGCAAGAGCACATTGCGAAGGCTCGGGAATTGTTGGCGCAGTTCGCCCACAATGAAGGACCCACGACCTACTGGAACCTAGAAACAAACACCACTCCTTTCAACGGCTGGGGTACTGCCGGGCGGCTGGAGACCACGGCTCTTGCGGTTGAAGCTCTTGCAAAACTTGAAGCGCTCGGATACGATTCGTCGCTCGCCGAACAGGTCAATCGCGGTCTTCAATACCTGCTGACGCACAAGGATCGCTACGCTTGCTGGTATTCCACGCAGGCGACCCAGAATGTTATCGAGGCCATGATCTTCGCCATGCCTGTTGGAAAAAGCGGGACTGGTGGCGACACCGCATCTGTCCTGGTGAATGGCACAAAACTGGCAGACATCAAACTGCCTCAGGCCACGGAGATCGTTGGCCCTAAAGTGATTGATTTTGGGAAGGAGTTGAAGGCGGGTACCAACAAAATCGCTATCCAGCGATCAAGCGACACCAATGCCATGCAGACGAACGTGATCATGAGTTACTACATACCCTGGTCGCAAGCAGATGCAACTCAGACAGAGAACTTCAAGCCCGGGAACACAACGGCGCTGAAATTGAAAGTGGATTTTGACCGGAGAGAAGCAAAAGTCGGCCAAGCGATAGCTTGTCGAGTGGAAGCGGAGCGGGTAGGATTCGCCGGTTATGGGATGATGATAGCGGAAGTCGGATTGCCGCCGGGCGTGGAAGTTGATAGCGAGTCGCTGGAAGAAGCCAAACAGAGTGGCGTTGACGGCTACGAAGTACAACCCGACAGGGTTGTTTTTTACCTCCGGGCGGCGGCGGGAGGAGACAAGTTCCAGTTTACCTTCCGCCCTCGTTTTGGCATAAGCGCGATGAGTCCGCCGTCGGTTCTTTATGACTATTACAATCCGGAAGCCAATGCAGCTGTTCTACCGATAAGGTTCAACGTTCAATAGCGCGGTCGGAGCGCCGGTCCTCGAAACAATGCGAACTGATAAGCAAATAACAGACAACACACAACTTAGAGAAACTTCACGGGCACAGAGGGAAATCCATAAATGTATGAAAATGATTGAAACGTATAGCAAGGTACAGCCACAATCACAGCCACACTGAACCTTGATCTCCTGAAAGGCGCTTTACGCGGTCAACTTAGACACATCAGGCTTTTTTTACTCGTTTCCTTTGCTGGACTGAACTCTGCCGCTCCATCCATGAGTCCAAGACCGTCTTCTTAAATTTCCAGCGTTTCCCCAGCGTGAATGCCGGAATCTTCTCCGTAAGCGTGGCGCGATGGCCGTGTAGACGGGAGCCGTTGTGACCGGGCATTCTCCTCTTGTGGGGCGGCATGAAGCCGCGATCACGAAGAGGAGTTATGGAATCCGCAGCCAGCCCTGTTTCTCATCCAAGAACCAAGCGCAGTTACCGCAGCGTTGAAGAGCGACGGCGGATCGTCGAAGAGACTCTTGCGCCTGGAGTGTCAGTCGCGACGGTCGCACGCGCTCACGGCATCAACGCCAACCAAGTGTTCGGATGGCGGAAGCTGTATCAGACGGGCCTGCTTGAGCCGAAGCACGTGTCGAGCAGCCAGACGCAGCAGCATCCCGTGCGCTTGTTGCCGGTCATGATCTCCGCCGAAGCGGAACACGCACCGCAACAGTTGGAGACGAAGGCTGATGCTGCTGTTGCGTCTTCTGGTTCGATCGAGCTGATCTTTGCGAAAGTGCGCGTTCATATCAGCGGCCAGGTCGACACGGCTGTTCTACGCATCATCTTGGAGTCATTGCACGGATGATCTCATTTCCGGCAAACACGCGTATCTGGATCGTGGCCGGCATTACCGACATGCGCAAGGGATTCACCGGGCTGAGCGCACTGGTGCAGACCGCACTCGAACAGGATCCATTGTGCGGTCATGTCTTCGTCTTCAGGGGACGGCGCGGCGATCTCGTAAAACTGTTGTGGTACGACGACGGTGGTCTTTGCTTGTTGGCCCGACGTCTCGACCGCGGCCGTTTTATCTGGCCGAAGGCGGAGAGCGGCACGGTTTCACTCACGCGTGCGCAGCTTTCAATGCTGGGCGAAGGCATTGATTGGCGGCGCGTAGAACGTACTGCCGAGCGCATGATGGCGATCTAAATAACCCTGTCGATATATGCACAGATATTTGTGCAACTGTGGACGCATTCATCGCGAGTTCATGACATACTCGCGACATGGTTGTGCACGCCACGCTGCCGGATTTGGACACACTCGATGCCGACGCATTGCGAGCCATCGTCCTTCGGCAACACAATCAGTTACTCTCCCGCGATCACGAACTGGAGCATTTGAAGTTGCTGATTGCGAAGCTGCGGCGCATGCAGTTCGGACGCAAGTCGGAGAAGATCGCGCGACAGATCGAACAGCTCGAGTTGCAGCTCGAGGAGTTGCAGACCGAACGCGCCACGGAAGATCCAGCAAGAGCCGACGAAGAGCCCGAACACCCCGCCTCAGAACAGGAGAAGACGCCGGCTAGGAAGCGAACGCGACGTTTCCCCGAGCATCTCGAACAAGAGACCCTTACCTACGTTCCGGTCGAGTCGTGCTGCTCTCAATGCGGAAGCACGATGTCCAAGCTCGGCGAGGACATTTCGGTAATGCTGGAGTATGTCCCCGCAAACTTCCGCGTGGTTCGTCACGTTCGTCCAAAGATGAGCTGCAACGCATGCGACGCCATCGTGCAGGCACCTGCGCCATCACGGCCGCTTGAGCGCAGCTACGCCGGTCCCGGACTGCTAGCGCATGTGATCACTTCGAAGTTCGCCGACCATCTGCCGTTATATCGACAGTCGGAGATCTACGCGCGCGAAGGCATTGATCTGGATCGCTCCACGCTGGCTAAGTGGGTTGGTCAGACGAGTAGGTTGCTGGAACCGCTCTTGGAATCGCTGCGTCGGCATGTCATGTCAGCCAGCAAGTTGCATGGCGATGACACGCCGGTCCCCGTGCTCGCGCCCGGCAACGGCAAGACGAAGACGGGAAGGCTCTGGGCTTACGTTCGCGATGATCGTCCTGCCGGCGACAGCACTGCACCCGCCGTGTGGTTTGCATACTCTCCCGATCGGAAGGGCGAGCATCCGCAGCAGCATTTGCGCGAGTTCCAAGGTATTTTCCAAGCGGACGCATATGCGGGCTTTAACAAGCTCTTTGAGGACGGATCGATTCAGGAGGCCCCGTGTATGGCACACATCAGGCGTAAGTTCTACGACCTGAAGGAAGCGTACAAGTCGCCGATTGCCGTCGAAGCTCTTGAGCGGATTGCTCCTCTTTACAAGATCGAAGAGGAGATTCGTGGGCGCGCACCCGACGAACGACAACAAGTTCGTAATCTACGATCGCGGCCGATCATGAACTCGATGCGCGAATGGCTTAAAGCTTCACTCGCCAAGCTCTCGCCGAAGTCCGAGACCTCGACGGCAATCCGCTATGCTTTGAGCAACTGGGAAGCGCTGACGCGCTATTGTGACGATGGACGCCGGGAGATCGACAACTCCGCCGCCGAACGTGCGCTGCGCGCTGTCTCGATTGGTCGCAAGAACTACTTGTTCGCCGGATCGGATCGCGGCGGGGATCGTGCCGCTACGTTCTATAGCTTGATCGGGAGCGCTAAGCTCAACGGGATGGATCCCGAAGCGTATCTCCGTGAGGTACTCGCACGCATCGCCGATCACCCGATCAATCGCATCGAAGAACTGCTGCCCTGGAACATCGCTCTATCCGACCGTTAGAACCTGAACATTCGACTAGTCGTGTCCACATTTAAGGAATGTGGACACAATCACGGAACCTCTTTTACTCACACTTCGCTCACGCAATCAAGACGGTGAAGGTTCCACGCTTACTCTTCTCCTCCGACACGTACCTGTAGAGAGTTTACTCAGATATTGACATAGACAGGTCAGCGAAACGGATAACTGTTGAAACATCGCCGTTGCGCTCGTTGAGCGACCCCGGCTTGGCTTGACGCCTTCCTTAACCTCAATTCCCATTTGGACGCCGCCCGCGCCATGTCAAGCCTTAGTACTCTTTAACAATTTTTGGAGATACAAATTTGCGCGGCTGCCTGTGAAAATCGCCGTGTCATGAAGAGTCTTATCTCCGGGCTGTGGGAGCTGAGTCACCTTCATGACTGGCAAAATAGCCGTCCTTGGTATGCGCCCGTAGACTCCCATGGAAATGGGCGTCCATCGCGGCCTCTACCTTGCGGTAATCGCCGGTTTGCGCGCCGTGCGATTCATAAGTGATGGTGTATTGATTCCCTTATGGTCAAAAAACTCATCCGCGCCTTTTCTTCACGAATTCCTCACAGGTCGTTGTCCGCTAGGAATCTGCCGTGGTCATTGGTTTCCAGCCAGTGATACAGATGAACTTGGTAAAGATACGATGCCACGAGTTCTTCGCCAAGTTCATGCGTCTCGGTACAGAGAAATGGAATCCGCAGCCCTGCCAGGATCGCTATTAGAGATTGGGTAATCTGGTTGGGATGAACGCCGGAATAAGGATACCGGGATTTGACCTGGCTGAGCGGACTAGTGATGACCAGAAGGCGATGAGGGAATTCAGCCATGCGCCGCAGACGATTCACAAAGACCGTTCGTTCTGTGGTCAAAGAGTGAACTAGGTCGGCGAGATCCTTTCGCTCCACCACGCAGACGTCTTCCAATCCTGCGACAGCGTAGTCCCCAAGCTGCAACGCCTTTCTCTCGACACCAGCGAACCAGCCCTTGAAGCGAGCGAAATCAAAAGGAATCTGCTCCCGGCTATCGATCAGTGCAACCGCGCGAGGCGCATTGAGTTGTGTTCCGCCACGCTCAGCCAGGACAGGAACAATCGGCGGCGGCACGGGAGCCGCGCTTAGCTGCCATTCAAGCGGCGAAGTGATCAATGTTCGGCGGCGTTTCATGATTTTGCTCACGCCGCCTTGCGCTCGTAATATTTCAGCAAACCACCCAACCGCTCCCGGCATTGAACTCTTGCTTTTTGTTTCCCGGGTTTGGATTGCGAAGGAAAAAGAAGCACGTTGTCTTTACCTTGATGATTTCGTTCTTGGTGGTAGTGAATTTCATACTCCCGCAATGCTCGCCGCAGCGATCCCTCGCCGAACAAGATCAACTTTCCCAAACACTCTTCCTTGATCGACCTCACCCAGCGCTCCGCATAAGCGTTTAAGTTTGGACTTCGCGCTGGTAATGCAAGAGTCTTCACGCTGGCCACCGAGATCGTCTGACAGAAAGCCGCGCAATACTTGGTGTCACGGTCATGCAATAAATATCGGCTGCCCGCCAAAAAGCCGCTTTCATCCATCGTCACGTTGCGCGCTATTTGCACCATCCATTCCTGATCCGGATGACGCGTAATTCCCGCCAAGCATATCCGCCGGCTCTCCAGGCTTATGAAGAACAGCACGTAATACGTGATCAACCCCTTAAATGTGAGCACTTCCACGGTGAAGAAATCAGTTGCTGCAAGTACCGCCATGTGCGCACGGATGAAATCTTTCCAATTCGTGGTCTGCTTGCGCTTGGGTGCCGGTGGGATGTCATGACGACGGAGAATATTGCCGACCGTTTCATCGGAGAGCTTATGACCCAGATTCGCCATCGCTCCAACGATCCGGTCATAACCCCAGGTCGGATTCTCTTTTGCCATCCGGACCACGAGGCCTTCTACTTGTTCATCTATCCGCGGACGGCCCAGAGATTTGCGCTGTTTCGATCCGTCGAACTTCTTGGCAATGAGCTCCCGGTACCAAGCCAAAAGCGTCTCTGGCGTTGCGACCGCAGCCACCTCGGACAAAGCCTTGCGCCCAAGCCGATAAGCGATTTCAGCCAACGTGCTTTTCTCCGCGTCCGAAAGCAGTAACCGGCCCTTGATCTTGGCTCGCAGAATCCGGTTCTCCGCAGCCAGGTACTCATTCCGCAAAAGCAATTCCTGGTCTACAGTTCCCGTAATATACGCAAGCATCCGAGCCCAGATCATTCCTGTCCTCTAAAACGTCGATAAAGACTGGATTCTACACGCTCGAACCGTCTCGGAGAACTCCGCTCGCGGAAGCACCTAAATGATTGATTCTTAAATCCTTCAAGCACGTTTGAGTTTTTTGACCATACGGGAAAGAACCGTGCAACAAATCAATGCCATTTGCCACCGACAGACTAAATCCCGGGCGCGATTTGGAAATCTCAAGCGTTTTCCGCTATCCACTGCTCCCACTCCTCTAACAAGTCCCGATCATAGCAGATGAATCGAAATACGCCACCAGGATCAACTTCATAAAGGAGTCTCGTGTTAGGAGCAATCTCAATTTCTTGGCGAGGCCCGTTCGGGACTTCGCGCTTCTCCCTGCTCAAGGCTGCTAGATATTCTTGTCCCTTTCGCGTCGTAAACTCTGTAGACATAAGCTGGTTATTGTAGAAAGTTAACTTCAATTTGCCATCGGTTCCCTTTAATGTGAATGGTCCTGACAATATTACAAACTTGTATGGTGGTCTCTTGTCATCTTTGCTAGTACCCTTCGACTCTTCCTGCCACTGCCTATCTTTTCCCGCACTTTCAATAGTACGGCGACTATCTCCGACCGATTCACGACTCACAAAGCCATCACATAACTGTACTTTCTCCTTCGATCTGCAGCCGACAGATGCAAGGCTGATGACAATTACAATGATAAATAGCGTCAACCTCAATTTGACCGACCTCTTCATATTTTTCCTTCTACAGATTAGTCATTATTGCTTCGGAATCGCCGGATCAGCAGGGTCCGGCGTGATTGGACGCCCGCCCAGACCAAACAACCTTCCTCCCTCATATCTTTCCTCGCATAAAAGAGCGCAGTCTTTGTTATGGTCTGTATCTTTGGCACAGGCCCTTCCAACCATGTTATTTGCACTATCCATAGCATATTCGTTCCAAGGCTGGCCATGAGCATTTCCCGTCATCTCATGCTGGTACGCAATATATTCAGCGGAAGTTTCGCCGATACTTCGTGCCATTGTGCAGGACCAGAAACAATGCCTGAAAGCATCCGGAGACCCATTGTGTACCTCGTCTTCATTCATGTCATGTTGTCTGCCCCAAGCCTGTGCAGACTGCAATGCTTGCTGTGCGAGCGAATACCCCTCAATTGAGTCTGCCCAGCCTACATTTGCGACATCTAAATCTATTTCCCCATCGTTTAGATTCCCGATCTTGGGCTTGTATTGAAACAGGCCTGTCGGGTCCACGGAATTCATAGGGCTATCAAAAAGATATGAGTAATAATTCAAGCCGCTACCTGCGAAGCCCAATGGGTCTTCGCTAATGAACCTTCCAAGCTCCGGCGAATAATAGCGAGCGCGATAATAGTAGAGGCCATTCTGTTCATTCTCGCGTCCCGTGTACTGTGAGGGGTTTGTGTCCGTCGAACCCGAGAAGGAAGTATTGCCAAACGGATCGTACGAATACGCAATATGGATGTTGCCGCTGTTGTCGACCAGAGCGATGGTACTGCCGAGGGCGTCTCGCAGCGGTGTAAATGTACCCGAGGAATCACTACGATTGAACACCTCATCCATGCCGCCCATTATCGAGTTAGCGGTCACTGTGCTGCCGGAGAGCTCTTGTACAGCATTGGCTCTGTCGTAAAGCAAAGAAGTGCCGAAGAGGTTCTCTGTTCGGCGCCCAAAGGCATCGTACTGTAGACTTATGCCGTTGATCGTAGAAATGTGATTCCTAGCATCCCAGGTAAATGCATTGGAGCCATCGGACAGCATATTGCCGTTAGCACTATAGGAGATGGAAATGCCGTTCCAGTTGGCTAGCTCATTTGCTGCATCAAATGTGGTAGAGCTTACCGAACCCGGCAATCCGGTTCGAGCAAAACTGCCACCAACCTGGGCGCTGCGACTATCCTGGTCATAGCCGTAGGTCAGATTCCCCAATGTGATCGAACCATACTGATACATGATGCTGGTAATGCGAGAATCATTATCATAACCATAGGATACAGTCACTCCACTTCCGCCCGGTAGCGTCAGCGATGTGCGTCGGTTCGCGATGTCATAACCAAATGCCCAAACTGAGCTGCCTTGGGCAATCTGTATAAGCCGATTGGCGTTGTCGTAGGCATAGCCGAGCGCTGTCTGGCCGGTCACCTGAAAACTGGTTCTCCGACTGGCGGCATCGTATCCATAGCTGACCGTGCCTTGTGAAGTGGTTTCACCGGTCAGCCGGTCAAGACCATCGTAAGAATCAGTGATCGTTCCAGCAATACTATCTACGGATTGAGTGATGCGATTACCAGCATCGAAGGTATATGAGATAGTGCTCTGATAAGTTGGACTACCGCCGCCAAATGTGGCACCATACCCAATTTGCTTGAGCTGATCGAGACCATCATAACTAAAAACAGTGACTTGCCCCTTGCGATCGATTGTTGATACCAAGTTTCCGTTGAGATCGTAAGTGAAGCTTTCGCTCCGATTCAGGGCATCGGTATGGTTTACCTTGCGGTTCATGGTGTCATAGCCGTAGGAGATGGTATGGCTGAGGGCATCGGTGAGCGTCAATAGGTTTCCATTTGCATCATAAGTAAAGGAAGTATTGTTCCCCTGTGGATCGGTGGCCTGGCTCACGAGGCTTAGGTTGTTGTATTGTATCTGCGAAACATTGCCTATCGGGTCAACTCGGGAGATGAGCCGCCCCGCTGAATCACTAAAACTTGCACTGATGTTGCCGATCGGATCGGTCACGGTACTCAGGTCCGCGCCACTGTATGCAAAGTGCGTGGTGTTGCCTAAAGCATCGCTTGAGGCAATCATTCGCCCGGAATCATCGTAGGAAATTGTCGTTTGGTGGTTGAGTGGGTCAGTAATCGTCGTCAGATTCCCAAACGGATCATAGCTGAACGACGTGATATGGCCAAGCGGATCGGTAACGCTGGAAAGCTGATTAAATCTCGGCTCGTACGCATAGCTGGTCGTAACTGCATTAGCCGTGCCTGCGAGCCTCGTCATGGTAGTCAGGTTGCCGTTGGCGTCATAATCATATGTAGTCGTTCTGCCCAGCGCATCGGTCTTCGATTGAATCAAATTATCAGAATAATATGTATAGGTTGTGGTCTGTTCTTCAGGCTGTCCTACCGCATGAGTATCACTCATAATGGAACCAGTAGGACCGAAGCTTAGCTTGCGCACATATCCGCGCGGGTCGGTGATGGTGACTGTGTTCGATGAAGCGAGAGTGGTATATCCCTCTAAACATGAGGAATTGTAACGATTAAAGCCGTTCGCCCCCCAACAGCCGCTGGCTACAATAGGAGCATCGGCATCACTGCTGCCAGCGTCGGAAAAGAAGTCGCCTCCGGCAACCGCAAGGTCTCCCGGCCATCCATTGAATAGCCACGTGCTCCCATCCGCCAATGTCTGCTGTAGCACAAGCCCCAAGTTGGAAGAATCGTATTGGTTCGTCATGGTCACATTGCCACGTGGATCGATGACAGTGGTCATCTGGTGCAGCGTGTTATATCCATAGGTCGTCACGCCGCCATTTGGATCGGTCACGGTTTGCAACTCGCCTGCGGAAGTATATGTATAAGTAACGGTGCGACCAGCGTTGTCCTGCGCCTGGGTGATGCGGCCGCTTGAGTCGTGCGTCAGGTTAATGTATCGCCCGTTCGGAGATTTGATCTGGGTAAGATTGCAGCCCGTGGGAGAGTTTCTTGCGTTCGCAGTGCGGGTTAAGGTAACGGTGTTACCATAGCGGTCAACGATTTGCGTGGGTGCTTGGCAAAAGCCATTGGTCGCTCCCGAGGCCTCAGGAAATGAGATCCTGGTGCCGTCTTTGAGGGTCAACAGCCAGTCGCCAGCAGTGCTATCCCAGGTTAAGCGCGAGCCATAGTAGTCACACTGAGAGCTGGTAGCAGCATACACGGCATCGGTCCAACTGGTCCCCGAAGAGATCCTGTCAAAACGTATGCGAGATCCGTCCGGAACAATCAGTTCCTGGTAAGTATAGGGAAACATGTCACCGATCAGATACATATCGAAGTTGTCGGTGCTTCCTACGCCAAAAGAGCCAGAAAAATAATTATTACTGATGTAGGTTCGGCTGAGTTCAATTGGAATCACATCCGGCAGTTTGAGATCAGTTACTGTTTCAAAGAATTCGCCGGTGGAAAGATTGATAGGGTCACCACCGGTTGACGGATTGGGATTGTTGGGCGCGTATGTGCAACTTGCCCCTGGCGGCTTGGGCTTGCTTCCGGTCATGGCACCAGTAAAGCGATAGATTTCTACGCCCGGATCTGGAACGACGCTCTGCGCGTTGGCACTCACATGCCCGGCGCCATAGATATACCAGCCTTTCACCTCGGCATCGTAGTTGAAGAAGGTCACCATGGTCCCGGGCTTCAAATGATCGCTATTGGGATAGATCAGACGCCCGCCCTTGGTCCAGTCCTTGCCCACCCGAATGTAGGCTCCGCCGGGTTGGATGGTGAAATAAATCTCGACGTCGACCCTAGGCGGCAGAGGGAATGGAGGTTTGTTTAGAGGCACGGGGGTAATGGTGATCTGATGCACGGTCTTGCCATAGCGATCGACGATGACGCTATTGACAGGCAGGCGCAATTCGAATCCTGGCATCGCAGGATTGGTAATCACCGTTTCCTGGGTCGTGGGCGATGGGATGTTTACGGCGTGGGCAGTGTCGAGCTGGGTCATCCAGATGGTGTAGTTGAGGACAGTGGTCTTGCCGGCCACAATGTCTTCACCTAGCTCGTACGTGCCATAGGTTGCATTGCCCGTGTTCGCCGTAGAAGCATCGATCCAGATTACCTGACGCCCGGAGGGGATATTTTCGAGAAGAAATCGTCCCGTATGGTCGGTACGAGTCTTTTTGCCGTTGATTTCAATGGTTACATTTGGCAACGGGTAGCCGCTCAGCTTTAGCACCTGGCCAGCTAGCGCCGTGACGCCGTGACCTGCCTGCAGTGGCGGCAACTGCTTGTATGCAAGAGTTTGCGTATCTGACTTCCATCCCGGCCCCGGCGTCCAATCGGGACCATCGCTCTCGGGCGGTGTTCCTTCGGTAGTGAAGCTGATGGCAGCGGCCGAGACCTGATTGCCGTTAGTGCCCGAGGCGCTGCCACCGATGGTCAGCGTGTAGCTCGTCCCGGGTTGTAGCGGGTTTGCGGGGATCACAAACACCAGCCGTCCGCCTTCAACGGCCGTGACCTTGGCCGGTATGGTATTGCTTGCAGTATCCGTTAAGACGAAGTTGGCGCTGGTTACGGTTACGACACTCAACACGGAAGTGAAGCGCATGGCGATCATCGCCTGAATGGAAACGCCAACCGCACCATTTGCGGGAATGGATGCGGCAATAGCGGGAGGTTCAGCATCGTCCGCGCCACTCGCAGCCGACTGGTGGAACCTCATCGTAACTGGATCGTAGTATTCGTCTGTGGTAACGGAGTGACCGAGTTTATCCATGCCACCAGAGAGGCGAACGCTGCCGTCGGCCAGGAGTGTTGCCGTATGTCCTTGACGTGGATAGACCAGCATCGCATGCTCGCTCAACGCTTTGTGCGTGTGAAAATCGAGAAGCTGAATATCATCGGAAAAGGCTCCGCCGGCTTCGATGCCGCCAGCCAGAAAAATGGTTCCATCGCTCAGTACGGTTGCCGTGTGCAACGCGCGAGGAACAGCCACAACATCGGATGCGATGGAGAACTGCTGCGTTACCGGATCATAGATCTCTGACTCTGCTGAAGGCACCAGCTGCCCATTTTGGCCGAAACCGCCGAAAATAAGTACCTTGCCGTCGGGAAGAACTGTGGCCGAATGCCCGGCACGGGCAACATTCAGAGTGACGGAGAGCTTCTGGGGCGTGGCGGAAGGATTTGCCAGCCAGACGTCTGCTACGGGCTTTCCGGCTCTGTCATATCCGCCGAGCAGCAATGTCTGCCCGCTCGGCAGTACGGTCACCGATTGACTGGTAAGCGTCTGCGCACGAAGCGGGAGAAGCGACAAGATCACGAATAGCAGCAAGCCGGAGATTTTCTTCATGTGTTTCCCTTCCCAAAAACGATTCGTCACAGATGTTCTCGTTCATCACCATTTCATTTAGTGGATAGGCAGCGAAGTATCCAGTTGGCCCATCTCAGTTGCTGTCAGGATTCGCCCTTTGTAGACGGCCATGTAGGCCATCGATCCATGGAACGAACCGGGGAAATCGAAATCAGCGTTACCGATACGGAAGGACTGTCCAACCGCCGCAGCGTAGTCGATATTCCCCAAACCATCGAGCGTGAAAGACTTGCTTTGCTCGATGCCGTTCAGATAAAGATGAGCCGATGAGGACGTGCCCACCGTTCCGTCCCAGGTGACAGCCAACTGTATCCAGACATTCGTCGGCACCACAGAAGCTGCGCTCGCAACCTGCATATTCTCTTCGCTCTCTTCAACCGTCAGCCGCAGAGCGCCAGTGCTGTCGATGCCCCATACAAATCCCGAGTTGAAATTGTCGTCGTTCTTCTCGGCGATGCCCTGGTTGGCTGCGGTGCTCGATACCAGTACTTTGGCGACCACAGTCATCTGATTGTTTGTAAGCTGATCGAAGCTGGTATCTGGTCCGGCGTCGATATAGCTATTGAGCGAGGACCCGCCGGCAAACACGATGGAAGGCTCTCCGATGTGCCAGGTGGGCAACGTGCTTCCGGCGAAGTTCGCGGCAACGTTGTCCACAAGGTTGAGGTCGGTCGTGCCCGTGGCTTCATTCATAACAAAGAGCCCTACCAGGCTTGTCGCAAGCGAACTGCTGCTGTTCAGCGTCGCCCCACTCTTGCGAAGCGGAATCGCGGAACTGCTCGTAAGTGACAGACTGACCTGGATGCTGCCGGTCGTGCTTGATGGAGCGATCAAAATCGTGTACTGACCGCTTTGCGTGAGCATGGTAGTTGTCAGATTGAAGCTGCTTGCGGATGAGGTGCTGTAGACCGCGGTACTGCCATCCGGATTCAGCAGAGTCACCGTGACCGTACTAAAGGTGTTTGAGCTGAGACTTACCGTTGCCATTTGCCCGATGGTTCCGGCAAAGGTCAGGTGACCATCTGATCCCGCAATCGTGGTTGTAACCGTGGCCGGAGTGCCAGCGGTTATCGTCCCCCAAATGTCACTGGTGTTGTTGATCGTAAGTTGCACACTCCCGGTAACACCGCTCCCTGGAACTACCAAGACTGTATACGTCCCGGAAACTGGTAGTGTCTGCGCTGCCAGCAAGCTCGAGGTCGAGCACGACGCCGTGGAACCCATGGACGTCCCATTCGGCTTATATAACTGGAAGGAGCAACTGCTAAAGGAAGAGGATGCCGACGAGATGCTGACGCTATTGCCTGCCTTGCCGTCGAATAGCAACATTCCAATGCCTGCCGTGCTGATTGAGACAGTAGCGGTGCTGCCAATGGTTGTGCGCTGGTCATATTGGACTTGCGATGCCGTGTACCCCGACGGCGGAATATAAAGGTCTCCCGAACTGATCGCAAGTCCATTGGGAGTGAGTATCGAGATGTGTCCCGAGCCAGTAGTTGGCGCGGTAACGCTCATGCTGGTTGCACTCGATGAAGATGGATTCAGTTGGCCGTAGGTGTTCACCATCACACGATCATTGGCGACTGTAGTGCTAAAGCCACCGCCGCTGATGGTGACCGTACTGCCGGAATTGACAACGGCAGGCGTAAACGAACTGATGGTTGTGTTAACTGACGAGCTGGTCACGGTAAATGCGCTGGCACTGGTTGCCGAGCCAGTGGGCGAGGTGACCACAATCGATCCAGTCGTAGCGCCCGAAGGCACCGTCACAACCAATGATGTCGTCGTCGCTGAGCTTATCGTTGCTGTCGTGCCGTTGAACGTGACCGTGTCGAGTGAAGATGTTGCGCTGAAGTTCGACCCCGTGATCGTTACTGTCGCCCCAACTGGAGCCGAATTTGGCACCACCGACTGGATCGTGACCTGGCTGCTCGTGTAGCGCGTAACTGAAAGAATATTACCCACCGCATCGTAGCTGTACTTCGCGGCATCGCCGCTGGCGGCTGTCATGCCCACAAGACGGCCCAGTTGGTCGTAACTGTAGTTCACGGTCCCGGTGATGACCGTTTGCTGCACCGCAAAGTTAAGACCATTGCTGGCTACGCTCGATACCGTAACGACAACATTGCCGCTCAAGGCGCCAGTTGGAACGGTCGCGGTGATACTTGTACTACTCCAACTTGTCGTCGTCGCGGTTACACCGCCGAAGGTGACGGTGCCGCTACTACCAAATCCCGTACCTCCAATGACGACTGAACTACCAGGCAGGCCGGCATTCGGAGTCAAGGTACTGATTGTCGGCGTATTGAAACCAACTGCATTGCTCGTCAAACCGCCGTTCGTGACCACAACATTGCCGCTGCTGGAGCTTGGTGACGTAGCCACAATCGTGCTATCCGACCAACTTCCGATTGTGGCACTGGTGCCGCCAAAGGTTACCGTCCCGGTGCTCGATCCAAAGTTGGTTCCCGTGATGGTGACCGAGGTTCCCGATGTGCCGCTGGTTGGACTGATGCCGCTGATCGTTGGCACAAGCACCGTGAAAGGAATGGCATTTGTCGCGACGCTACCGCTCGTGGTCACAACGATATTGCCGCTGCTCGCGCCGCTCGGCACGACGGCCACAATGCTGGTACTGGACCAGCTAGAGATCGTGGCCGAAGCTCCATTAAACGTCACGGTTCCGCCGCTTGATCCCAGGTCATTTCCAGAAATAGTTACAGAATCACCAGGCTCGCCGCTGGTCTCTGAAAGGTACCCGATTACGGGACTATTGCCGCCGACTGAGTAGAAAGTGGAAGGAGAATTCTGATTGTTGTATTCCGTCGCGATCCAATCGGCGGAACGAATGGAACCTGATACTCGCACCTCATCAATGACTCCATCCCATCGCCAGGTGTGCGTGCCATTCTGAAGGTTCTCGCCGATACTCCATCCACTGGAATTAGGTGTCGCTGTCAGCGCGTAACTATAGGCAGTCGTAGCGGTGCTCGAACCATTCACATAAAGCTTGGCATTACTTCCATCAAATGTTCCCACCAAGTAATACCACTGACCGGTGCTAAAGGAACTTGGATCGATCGCATCATCAGCACCCACAAAGGCCTTGCCGGTCGACGCCACGAAATATGCTCCCTGAGCCATAATTTGACCCCCAAAATTATTCGTCGATATTGCTGGGGTCACAATTGATTCGTCGCCAGATGTACTGCTGGGATTAACCCAAGCCGACACTGTTAAATTGCTGGAATTCGTGATCGTACCCAATGACGGAATCGAAACATAGCTTGAACCATTGAACGATCCTGCGCCGTCGATTTGTCCAGTAGTAGCCGTCGCGCCACTATTGGTTCCATTTTGAGCATGCGAGGTTGAGTCATTAACGCTTAATGTGCTGCCGTTCGGTAGGTGCCAGACGCCCCAATAATCGCTATCCCAGACTTCTGCCTTGTTCTCTTCACTGACAGTGATGCTGCTATTGCCGTACTGAACATAAATGACGGTGTCAGTAGTGTGCGATAGAACGGGAATACGGACCCATGCCCTAATCGTCCCGGTCGTGGGATCATAACTTTCCATCTCATGGTCTAGCTTGTTCGCACCTGGCTCGTCCGAGGTGAAAACAATGTCATAACCACTCGCGCTCTGCACATTACCGCCATTCGATATAGTTGCAAGATAGCTATAAGCGCCGGAGATCAGCACTGGGAAATTCATTTGATCACTTCCCGAAATCTTAGTGTGATCAATTGTGATCGCCCGCCGATAACCATAGGCAGCGGCCGCAGGAACCAGCGTGACGGTGGCAGAACCAGTACGAGTCGTATCGATCAAACTGGTAGCCGTCACGGTCATGATCTGCTGGCCACTGATGTTTGCTGGCGCTACATATACACCAGCGTTGCTAATCGTTCCAACATACGGAGCTATGCTCCAGATGACGTCAGTGTTGGACGTATTCGTTACGGTTGCAGTAAATTGCTGTGTTTGCCCGACACTCAGGGTCGGAGAACTCGGACTTACGCTTACCGTGATGGGCGGTTCGAGAGCAATCGTAGCAGTGGCAGTATTCGAGCCCCTCGTTGCGGTAACTGTCACTGTCGATGTAGAGCTAATGGTGGAAGGGGCAGTATATAGTCCGGTGCTACTATTTATGCTGCCTGCGCCGCTGATTGACCAGCTTACACCAGTCCCGTTGAACTGCAGCATCTGCCCCTGATACAGTGTCGCTGCCGTTGGGCTCAGGAAGACGCCTGATTCTTCCGTCCCTATCGAGTAGAACGTGGAAGGAGAACCCTCGCTATTATATTCTGTCGCAACCCAGTCGGAACTTCGAACGACGCTCGATATTCGAACCTCATCGAGCACTCCATCCATGTAGTAAGCGCCTCCCGCGAGAGTCGTGGCACCCACCAGCAGCCGATCCGTTGTAGTAGCCAATAACGTGTCCGAAAAGCCATAAGACCCCGTCTGCACGCCATCCGTATACATAACTATTTGGTCGGATATGCCGGTTGTTACAATGTGATGCCAATTGCCATCGTCAACGGTCGCGCTCGACGAAACTCCATCCTCGGCGGACCCCTGGTACAAGCCGTAGACGTGACCACCGTTGTAATACATCTCATATGAAAGATCTGATGTTGCCGTGCCATCACTAGCCCATTTGCCAAAGATGCCCTTAACACCGGCGTCGGTAGTTTTTATCCATGCTTCAAGCGTTATACGAGCATCGGGGTTGGGACTCTGCGTCTGCGAGTACGCAATGTATTGCGATGTCCCATTAAACGACTGGCCTTCCCCGATTATGCCGGTTGCCTGAGTGGGATAGGTTCCTCCTGTGCTGGAATACTGATTTTGGGTCGAGTCCTTGTAGGGAGAAGCCGACTCTGCTAGGTGCAAGATCATCTGATAACCGCTGTCCCAGACTCCGGTCTTGTTTTCTTCGCTCGCGGCAATCGTGCTGTTGCCATATTGGATATAGAAACCCGTATCGCCAAGATGCGAGAGTTGCGGAATGCGTACCCAGAAGTTAACGGTACCTGTCGCAGCATCATAGCTTTCGATTTCATGATCAAGCTTTACCGTACCAAGATCGTCACTCGTAAAGATTATGTCGTAGCCATTTGAATTTTGTACCTTGCCACCGTTGGATACAGTCTTTAGATAGCTATAAGTTCCCGACACGAGTACGGGAAAGTTGATCTGATCGGTATTGGGTACTTTCGTATGATCGATGGTAATAAGACGCCGGTATCCGTAGGCATTTGACGCCGGTGTGAGCGTGATCGTCGATGAACCGACTGTTGTATTGTCGGCTAAGCTTTTGGCCGTAACTGTGACACTCTGCTGACCACCAATGCTGACAGGCGCCGTATAGAGCCCGCTACTGCTAATAGTTCCCGCTTGCGGGCTGATACTCCACACAACGTTTGTATTGGATGTGTTGGTCACCGTGGCCGTAAACTGTTGCGTCTGCCCAAGCGACAAAACCGGCGTGCTGGGGCTCACGCTTACCGTAAGCGGGGGATAGAGCGTAATCGTTGCTGTTGCAGTCTTGCTGCTGTCGGCTGAGCTTGTCGCAGTCACGGTGACGGTCGACGTTGTACTAATCGTGGACGGCGCGGTATAGAGTCCAGTGCTGCTGTTGATGCTGCCACTTCCAGAGATGGACCAAGTTGCCGCAGTGTTTGCAGTATTGGTAACAAGTGCGGCAAATTGCTGTGTTTGGCCACCATAGAGAGAAGTCGCAGCCGGCGTAGCTGCTATCCCGACGACGTTTTCACCGCCGAGAGAGTAAAACGTGGAAGGCGAACTCTGGTTGTTGTATTCCGCGGTGATCCAGTCAGGTGAGCGTAGAGCACTCGAAACACGCGCCTCGTCAATAATGCCGTTCCACGCCCAGTATCCGGTTCCATTCTGGATGTAGAGTCCAATAGCCCAACCATTTGAATTGGGTGACGATGATTCAGCATAGTTGTAGGCCGTAGTAGCCTTTTTCACTCCATTCACATATAGATTTTCGTCGTA
>Ga0206954_1007_pt1 | contig 64576 bp, 76 predicted proteins | sample Alteio_BWOrgHeat_37_FD_153250 | JGI IMG/M metagenome (GOLD analysis project Ga0206954, IMG submission 153250) | Enriched cells from forest soil in Barre Woods Harvard Forest LTER site, Petersham, Massachusetts, United States -... | ecosystem: Environmental > Terrestrial > Soil > Temperate forest >...
TAACGCACCACAAGACAAACAGTTCGTTGAGTTGTTTAACCGACATGTTTGGTTAGTTCCAAGTTTTGGAGACGGTGATGGAACAGTCCCAATATGGTCATCACAGATTTCAGGTGCAACACAAACATACTATATTCAATACAAGTCAGAGGCATCTTCAGAACATGGAAAACTGACAGACAATCCTGACGTTCAAAAAATCGTTGGAAGTATTCTCAGCGGCAGCCCCGCAGATTCATCATCATATAGTAATCAGGGCCAAACTAAAACCGATTGGACAACTTTTAGCCTTCATTCAAATGCACATCTAACTATACTGGATGAAAAAAGTGGAAAAACTCTGGGTTTTAACAATCAAGGCGAAATAGACGAAGACATTGATACTGGAGCATTTCTTGCAATGGACGGAGGAGAATATGCATCAATTAATGACGTATCAGACACGTACAAAGTTTTGGTAAATGGAACAGGCGATGGAAAGTTTACTTTGATTGCAAATGTAACTAGGTCAGGTCAATCAACAGTATTCTCTTATCAAGATGTTCCAGTTCAACAAGGAACCATAGCACAGGTTGAGCTAAGTCCTAATCAAATGTCTTCTTCCAACATGCCAACCCTGCAGGTAAATAGCGGCGGACAAACAACAAGTGTTTCTCCAACACCTGGAGCAAATCTCAGTATTGTTCCCGAGTTTCCAATCTCATTATTTGTCTTGGTCATTGCATTAACTACAATGGTATTTTTTTCAAAGGTTAAAGTCCTGTAAAAATTACTAACGACTTTTTGTTATCAGTTCTTCAAATTCTTCTGATGTCATGATTTGTTGCGACTTTGCCAAAAGACAAGACAGTAGTTGAGAAAAACCGGGGCGGAAAGCGATCTGTTTGAACTCACTGTAGGAGTGGACTGGAGGGGATTTGAACCCCTGACCCCTCGCGTGCAAGGCGAGTATTCTACCGCTGAACTACCAGCCCATTACAGAAATTGAAAACCGCATAGATTTTAATTGTTGCCTTTAGGCGACAAAGATTTTATTGGTATAATTGTGTGAGGTATTTGTGGTATTACTAAAATCAGAAGTTGTCCTAAAAGCAGGAGACAAGGCTCCAGACTTTAATCTATTAGGAATTGACGATGAGAAACATTCTCTTTCTGAATACAAAGACTATAAAGCAAAATTGATAATTTTCATGTGTAATCACTGTCCATATGTACAGGCCAAAGTAGATGCAATGAATGAGATCTATGAAAAATTCAAGGGAAAAATTGCAATGATAGGAATAAACAGTAATGATGCAACAAAATATCCAGATGACAGTTTTGACAGTATGAAGATATTTGCAAAAGAGAAAGGTCTAGAATTTACTTATTTGGTAGATGAAACGCAGGAAATTGCAAAAAAGTATGGTGCAGTATGTACTCCAGATCCATTTCTGTTTGACAGAGAAGGAAGACTAGTCTTCCACGGAAGAATTGACAATGCAATGAAACCAGAAGACAAACCAACCGAGAAGACAATGATACTAAACATAGAAAAGATTCTTTCTGAAAAGAAGATAGAGAAAGATTTTGACCCATCCATGGGTTGTTCTATCAAGTGGAAAAGCCAGCAGACTTAAATGACAGTCGGGTAAAAAAAAATTTGGGCCGATAGCTCAGCTTGGCTGGAGCGTTCGACTGATAAAATTATTCAGATATCGAAAGGTCGTGGGTTCAAATCCCATTCGGCCCATTTGTTTTCAATTTAGTATAATAGATTTCCATAAATAGGAATAACTTGTTACACTTTTGTTGTCAAGATTTAAGCTACCAGCATATCTTTCAGGCATGGAAGGAAGATAGCATGGATAAAGACGAACTGTGTAAACAAGTTTTAGAGATAGATTCACGAATAAGATTTGCAGGTCTTATCAACGAAAATGGAAGACTGGTGGCAGGAGGAATGAAACCTGGATTCAAATCTTTGGAAGACTCGAGAGATGATGAAATGTTATACATGGAGCTAGTTTTGAGAGCAAAGATGCGAAAGGAGTTTGACAAGGTGTTGGGCCCAGTAAAATTTGCCATGTCATATAGAGACATGTTGATCATAATGAGTTTCCCAGTAAATGAGAACATACTTTTAATTTCAGTTGAAAAGGACATTGATTTTTCCAAGCTCCCCTTTAAGATTTTAGAAATAATCAATCATTGATTTTGGTAACTTTCAAACACAGTCTGACACCACTGTAACAAGGCTTCCACATCACCTGATACAAAGTCTACACCAGTCTTGGTTTTTTTTGCAATTTTTGTACATAGAGCAAGATGAAGATTCTTTCCAAATTTTTCCGTACTTGTATCAACTGCTTGTGAAAAGAATTTGATTTCACCTTCTTTTGAGGAAAATATTATGACAATCATTACACCATCACGTTTTGGCCATATCTTGTTTAGAAATCTCTGCAAGTCAATGTCAAACATCACATCTATTGCAGAAGACATGTCACCAAGTAGAGAAACCCTCCATTTCTCTGTACGAAGTGCGGCAGAAGCAGCTTGTGCAAGAAGTGCATTTTGATAATCAGTGGCCAAAATAACAGCATTCTTTTTTGGGTGTATTTCTTCTTCTAAAAGACCAATCAAGGAGATTGAAGTTGAAATTATCTCATCGAGAAAGTTTTTCTCAGATCTTCCCATTTTCCCGCCATTATAGGAATTTTCAACTGCCTCAATTGTTGGAATTATCACCTCACTTACTATCTTTGCAGGAGCGGCTCCAGAATGAAGTGCAGTTCTAATGAGAGTATGTGCCTCATGGGTTAACCCAGATAAGACATATTCTAGATACTTGTTTTGAACTTGAAAAAAGTCTGCCGGAAAACTGAGCTTGTCGACACCTTCTTCAATGAACCACAAATTTACACTGCCCATGTTTTTTTGTTTTATCAGACCCTCTCCAGCAAAAATTTTGAGGTATTTGGACACGGTCACACGGTTAATTCGCAGTTTTTCAGCAATTTCAACTCCAGTCAATCCGGTTTTTGATGGACCAAGGATATCAATCAGTTTTTCACGTATTTTATCTGAACTATACTCTCGTACCACAAACGTTGTTTAGTTTTCTGGTATATAGCATTAATAAAATCAACAAGGACCAGGATGAGGTCCTTGTTGACCGGTACTTTGGTATGGTCTGGTTGGTCCAAGTTATGTGAGCGAGGTATGCAGTATACTACTAGCGCACTATCAGTACAATAACTAAAAAAGTAAATAAGAAAAACGCAGCATTGATACTAAATACTTAAAAGATTGATGAAGAATTTTTCAGATCTCAAGTCTGGGATTTGATCAAACTAAAAGATCAAAAGACATGTCCAAAGTTTTTCAATGTAACAATGAACCTCATTTTCAGAATACAAGTTTCATCCAATCTTTTATCACTCAACTAGTTGACATGAAGCTAACCTTTAGTTGGAATATTTATAGCCAAAAGTGTTAAATATTCGTACTTTAAAGTACGGTATAGGTAAGTAATATGCCAAAAGCAGGTTTCAAATCAATAACAATTTCAGAGGAAGTGTACAACAGATTCCATGACACCTACAAGAAGAGCAAGCATGAACTTGCAATGAAGGGAGTCAATAGTTTTGCAGGATACATAACATTCATGATGGAAGATCTCATGCAAAAGGATGACACCTTTGCAAGATATGCACCAAAACTTGAAAAGATATCTGTCGATGATGATAGAGTTGTAATAAAAGATAACATCAAAAATAGAATAGCAGAAGTTGCTGTTCAGAATAATGAGCTTTACTGTTTGTTATGTGAGGAAAAAAATTGTGTCCATGTTGGATTTGTATTTTCTCTTCCAGAGATTTACGAAGTTCTAAATGCTAGAGGAATAAAGCACCAAAGATAAAAAAGGTGCAGGAGGTGGGATTTGAACCCACGAACCCCTAAGAGACGGGATCACCCATTAGTATGATCTTAAGTCCCGCGCGTCCAAAGGCCATTAAACCTTCTTTGGCCAGGCTCGGCGACTCCTGCGTTTTATTAGCGAGATGTTGGAGAAATTAAACGTTTTATGAAAAAAATTTCTAGAACCAAGTAAGATTAATAAGGATTCAGAAGAGCGAGCTTGTCATGCTTCGATAGCTCAGCCTGGTAGAGCGTTACCTTGGTAAGGTAAAGGTCGCGGGATCGAATCCCGTTCGAAGCTTAATGTTTTCTAAGATACTATTTAGGAATTGAGAAATAAAATGCAGTGCCTTCCCCTTCTTTGCTTTCAAACCAAATTTTTCCACCCAGATTTTCAATGATTCCCTTACAAATTACCAACCCAAATCCACTTCCCCCGTATTTTCTCTTAAAAGAGATGTCCACCTGATAGAACTTTTTGAAGACAGAGTCTTTTCTTTTTTCCAAGATGCCAATACCATTATCTTTTACAGAAAACAAGATAGAATCTCCCTCTTCCTTGGCTATAATCTCAATTTTTCCCCCAGTTGTAGGCACGAAATCAACTGCGTTTTGTATCAAATTGTAAAAAACATCGTTGAGCCTAGTTTTGTCACTAGTTATTGATTTTTTTGTACTAGTCAAGTTTACAAACTCTATCTTCTTGTCTCCCATCATGAACATGCATGATCCCACCACCTCATTCATGAGACTGTCAACATTGAATTTTTCCTTCTTGAATTCCATTGTATTGCTGTTGAGTTTTTGCACATCAATGATGTCACGCATTAATTGTTCCAATTTTGCTGCATTGTCATAGATTTCATTTACTGCCTCAGATTGTTTTTCAGTCAAACTTCCAAGTGAATTATCACTTAGAGTTTTGGCATATTTTTTTATTGGCGCTATAGGGATTTGGCATTCTTTTGCAACCATCATGTAAAATTCTTCCTTTGTGGCATCCATCTTTTTTAGTTCTTCAAGCTGTATCCTTTGTCTTTCATGATCTCCCAAGACACTGTGTGCTTTGTAAATTTCAGACATGTCCCGTATTGCAGTGTTGCTTCCGATTAATTTGCCCTTGTCATCGTAGATATTGTTTGCACTGATTAATCCAGGAAAAACTGTTCCATCTTTTCTTTTGAACCATATCTCGATATCCTCTACTCTGCCCGATTTTTTCCATATTTCAAAGGTTTTGTGCATATTATCTATACTTCTTTCCGCAGTATGATCAAACAAAGACTTGCCAAGAACATCTTCTTTTGAATAACCAAAATTTTTGACATATGCTTGATTACATTCCAATATTATTCCATTAGTGTTTACTGTTCTTTGTAGAACAGGCGAGTTTTCATAGATATTTCTATATTTTATTGGATCAGTTTTGGATTCAGTTCTTTGTGATTCTACCACATACTTTGGGGGTGAAATAGAATTTTGTTTTCTATTGCTCAACCATACAATAATGCCTCCACTTGCAGCACAAACTACTCCAAGAAAAAACACTTGGCTTGAGAAAGGTTCATGCACATCTAATCCATAGACAGCAATTAAAAGTCCAAAAATGCCTATCATCAGCCCCCCAATAGGACTAAAATTAGTCATGCTCCAGAATTTCCTCCATTTGGTTTTCCTATAGAACAGATCATTCTAGGAATTACAAGCAAAGAGTTTGAATCAATTATTGATTTTGTATATTGTATGAGAGTGTACTGTGAAACTAACAGATTAACTTTTCATGTGTTAGGTTTTCAAGATAAATTAGAAAAAGACGTCTAGTCTATTTCCAACAGAGAAATTATCATATCAAGTAACTCCTGGATTCTTTTCTTTATTCCTTCAAGAACCTGCTTGATTTCATTTCCTGAGATCCTTGCTTCATGAATTTGCAAACTTTTAGAGACTTGATCCATGCCATGCTCTGTAATGAATTTGTTGAATTTATCTAGAAACTTGCTTTCAACAAGTATCTGACTTGCAGTCTCCAGATCCCGGACTGGCTGATATACAGTAGACTTGCCAAATAGGTCCATCATGTCATGAGGTAGACTGATCATGTTACCATAAAGATCGTAAAACTTCCAAGCAGTCTTTCTGTATGGTGGGAGGTTTTGATAGAGTTCATCCCTTGTTTTGTATCGTACCAAATAGCCATTAATCTCAAGGTCAAGCCATGCATTTCCATCAGATATTCCAATCATTTTGCAGGCATCCTTGCAGGTTTCCAATATGTCATGCAATGATCTTGTCTCTTCCAAGAGTTCAACACTTACATTTTTGGCCATTTGTAGAATTTTTCCTTTCTCACTTGAATTCAATACAATCAGCATTGAAAGTATCTTTGATTTTACTCTATCTTATTGAGATTGTGGTGTTTTCTGTATTCTAGTAGTTTTTAATCAGCAGTTCAGTGTGTCCAGTTCTCTTTTGTGATACAGAATTGATGAATCTATTTGCGTTTATCTCAATTATTCCATCTGAAAACTCTTTGAAGAGTTCAACTATTTCACCAGATTTAGAATTTGACAGTAATACCTTGACGCCTTTTTTATCAAGTGCTTTGAACTTGGCATAGAGCCTTTCTTGGTCATTAAAATCAAAATCACTATCAGTATAACTTGTAAAGCTAGCAGTTGAGCTAACTGGCTGATATGGAGGATCCAAGTAAACAAAATCTCCATGTCCAACACCTTTTAGAGCATCTTCAAAATCCTGGCATTTTATCGAGATGTCTTTTGATTGCAACACCTTACTTACTTCAAAGAGATTTTCCTTGTTTACAATGTTTGGGTTTACATATCTTCCAACAGGGACATTGAATTTTCCTTTGCTGTTTACACGGTATAATCCATTAAAGCATGTCTTATTGAGAAAGATCAATCTTGAAACTTTATCAATTTCATTTTTAGGATTAGTTTCTCGTATCTTGTAATAGTAAGTATCATGGTTTTTGGAATAGTTTTCAGCATGGTTTTCAAGCGATGAAACAAGTTCCTTTACGTTATCTCTAATTGTGACATATGACAATACCAGATCAGAATTAAGGTCAGAGATATGCCATCTTGTTTTTCTTTCTTTAGATACAAGAGAGAAAAATACCGCACCGCCACCTAGAAACGGTTCAAAATATCTTTCAAATTTACTAGGAATGTGATTTGTAATTACAGGTAAGAGTTGTCTTTTACCTCCCGCCCATTTTACAAACGGTTTTGGTGCAACAGAAATTAATTGGTATTCTTGTTTCAATACCAACTACTTGGGAAATTATATTTCCTTTAATTAGATAACAAAAGATCACACCTTGTGTAACTTTTTTTAATCTAAAATGAAGCTCAAGATAGCTTACTAGTACTCAAATAATAAAAGTAAAAGGAGAAGGGGATTTAGTCCCACTTAGACCAGGCTGCCATCCATCTGTATGTCCATGTTGTTAATTTGCAACCCAATGCAGTCATTGTTACTGTCAAAACTGCACTAGCGCCTGCACCTAACGCGACGGGACTATCATAGAACTTGCCTACTTGGGGTTCTATTGGAGTCATGTATGGAGGCAATGTGGTTCTTGGGTATTTGAAAGCAGTCTCAAGAGGATCATCTATTGTGATTAGATTGATCATGTTGAACAACGACATAGACATTCCACAGAGTACACCGCCTATTAGGATCAAAGAGTGTTTGTTTCTCTTTGTTGCCCAATATGCCAAATCCATCAGTATTGCCGATGGAATCCACATTGGTACCACGATGAAACTGTACGGATATCCTAAGGAGAACCACGCACCTTTTGCAATCCACGTATACACTGTCATTATTAGTGCATAGTATGTTGCTGTTCCTGGAACGCCAGTGAACGTAAGGTAGTATGCTGCACCGACTGCGAGCATCAATGATTGTGATAGAGTAAATATCACATAAGATGTCCACATCCAGTCAGTATAGAAGATGTAGTCTCCTGCGTTGATTGTCAACAAGGTCGAGTTGACTGCTACCACTACTATGAATAAGTAGTGAGTACATCGTCTTAGCCAGACCATTGGATTGTATGCAGGAAGTGATGTATATAAAATTTTATGACATGCGAGATCAGGCAGAAAATAAACCAAGTTGAGATAACTCTAATGAAGAATAATAAAAGAAAAGATGAAAAGGAATTTTCCTATCCGAAGAAGACACAATCAGTCACAAGTGTTGCGATAGCAACTGCTGCGATCACACCAGCTATAAGACCATTGTATGTCTTTGCTTTTGATGTACCCTCGGTCACTACTTTGACACAAAATAGGTACCCAATAGCTTCTATGATTGTAAGTACAGTTAACGCAAAGTGTGCGCTTGGCGGTGGATATGCCCATGGATAATATACGCATGCAACGGCAACTCCTCCCCATGTTCCTGCCCAGAGTGCAACGAATGCACCAGTGATGAGTCCAACCATATCTTCGACACGTCGGCCTATCATCTTACTGACGTCGGAACTGGAAGCTCCGCCACCTGTACCGAATCCTTTTGGTAAGGTCATTTGGATTTATTGACAGATGTATGCTTTTAAATCTTTTCCCAAGATGAGATACAACTTACGTTAAGTTGATCGGAGAAAAATAAGAAAAGAGCGCTTGTGCGCGTTTATGGGATTGATCTACTGTACAATTTGCCTTCTAGAGCCATCTTGTACATTTCTGCAACATATGGGTTCTCACCTGGTGTTTCTGCTCCAAGTTCGACGAGTCGTGCGTATACTCTTACTACATAGGCAAGTGCGCCCATGAAAGCAACGACGACACCCATGTTAAACATCCAGTGGTTTGGAACTGCGAAGATCTCCTCTACATACCAGAAGTGCCACATCTCATTGACACCTATTGTGAACATGGTTGCCAAGTAACCAAGGATGGTCATCTTGAGACCGGTGTTCATTGAGTTGTTTGGACCTCTCAGAATTGGTACCTTTCTGTCATAAACAGCTACCATTCCCCATCCTAATGGAAGAGCAATGAAATGGCTGTATAACCACCAGTGTGCTGGTGTGAAGGCACTATCTCTGATTGATGTCTGGTGTAAAGATCCGTCTACGAAGTTATCGACCTCTACTGATGCAGCGATTGATCCCAATGCGATGATGATAAGCCAGATCTTCTTCAGTCTCTGGATTTCAACTTCTTTTGGAATTAGTGCTGGCATTTGTGCCATGACGTTTGGAATGATTACCAGTTATTTAAAAGATGAGTTATAATTTCTATAATATTAATTCTAATTTTTACATCATTCAACTTGAAAATTCAACAATAATAATTGAAACCCGGACTTAATCACATAATAATAATGTACAAAAAATGATGCAATCCATGATAAACATGGATGTATAACACATGATCAGATTCTAAGGGGATCTTATAGGGCAAAATATATATCGTTGTAGTTTCTCAGTTGGTTTAGTTAAGCGATATGGTCGATAAGAAGTTTATTGTAGCTGCAATAGGTGTGATAGTAGCACTTGGAGCAGTTGGACCATCATTAGCACAAATGTTCCAACATGCTGAGGCACATGGTGTCCAGGCACAGTTACAGAGTCGTTTCGTAAGAATAGATGGCGAGACATGGTCAAAACAATCTGTTCATACAGGAGACACTTTGACAGTATCTGGTAAATTTGTAAGTCTTGTAAACAGAGACTTGCGAGGCTGGTACACCGTATATGGTGACTCATCCAACGCTGGTAACAGATGGGAAATTGTAGCAAGAGATCCACCTGGTAACGTAATTACGATACCAGCAAACGCAGTGGTTCCATACAAGTTAACCATTAAGGCACTTGAACCAGCAGTATATCACATGCATACGCAGCTTAACGTAGCAAGCATAGGTCCAGGTCTTGGTCCAGGACAAACAGTCGTGGTAACAGGCGATCCAATCGTAAAACCAATCCCATACACAAACGTAGCCTATCAATCGATAGTAATTGCAGTGGGATATGTGGTTACTTTCGCAACAAGACCTTGGCAAGTGATTTAAAAACAATCACCCCCTCTCTTTTCATTTTCTAAGTCAGATAGTGAGAACTGTTTTTATAAAAATCAGAATTGAGACTTGGTTATATTAAATTCCAAAGTCCACTTTCTAACATAGTAAAGAGGAACTAGTATAGATATTGGCAGTACAATTATCACTCCAAATGGCCATGAAATGCTCATTTGAATTACCAAGTCTACAAAAAATATTATGACTTCAATTATTATTCCGTAGATTAGCTTTTGTATTCTGTAAAATGCAATTAATTGAGTTACAAAAGTAGGTATTACTGCAAGTATCAGTTGAGTCTTTAGAAATTTTTCATTCTTGTCGTTTGGTGCCATGTCATTAGTACTTGAGTTCGCACTATATCTCTTAACACTATTAATAAGAATTAGACACAGTATACAAACATGATAACAAGGATATTTACAATTTTCATTCTTTTACTAATCACATCTTCAATTCCCTTGTCGTATGCGGATTTAGAGAAAAATCAAAGACAGATAGACATCATAGAATGTCCAATAAGAGAATCTTGTTTCAGTCCCTGTCAAACAACCATCACAATAGGAGACACTGTCATATGGATAAACAAAGATGTCAAGGACCACATGATTTCAAGTGGAAGCGGTCAGAGCGGACCTGATGGATGGTTTTCCAGCACAATAATTCCATCACATGGAATATTTTCACATACGTTTGATAGAAAAGGTGTATTTGTGTACTTTGACAATATGCATCCTTACATGCAAGGTGTCATAATAGTTGATTCTTCACTACAATCATCTTTTATCAAGATGCAACAATCATACTTTTCAGATTGGTGTAGTTGATAGTTATCACCAGTGTTTGACTAGTATTCTATTTTGAAATCATCAAAGTATGCACCAGTATCTTTCTTGGTCCACATGCCAACTTCTCCAGACTGGTAATTGTGATCATTTGCACGTATGATTAGTTGACCATCAAGAAATGCAGCTATTCCCTGTGAAGATACCAATGCTTGCATTGTATGCCATTCCCCAGGCGTAATTGTGACTGACTTGTCATAATTGCATATTAGAAATTCAGGCGTATCTTTACATAAAGAGAGCCTGTTTTGAGCAGAGTCTGCCATAAGAACAAAATAATGTTTATCGTCCACAAATCTAAGTATCATACCTGCAGACTTTGCATGGTCACCTGATACAATTTTAAAACTCATGGTAACATTTTCAGTATCGACATTAGGTGAGTCTGGAATTAATTGCAAATGATAGTCTGCGGTATCATTAATCGATATCTTTTCTAAGACATTTGGCTTTGATGGTGCACTAGAATCTGACTTTATCACCCACAAAGGCTTTTGATCTGTTGACAATTCAGAAAACCCTTGAGGAACTGTCCCGTTTTGATAGGAATCAAAGTTCCATATCTTGACATGATGATATCCAGAGTTTACTTCCGCATTATAATATGCAAAAGATATTCCAATTATTGTAATAGCAGCAAAGATTGTAAGACGTTTCTTCTTACTAAATTGCGGTTTTTTTGATGACAAATATCTACAGGTAGTGTGCCATTTGTGATTGATATAAAGATACCATTAGATGAAAAGACAGAAAAATGAAAACATTAAGAAAATAAATTATTATTTCTTTTCGCGCTTTCTTGGCTTATTTTTGCCTCTCCATTTATCAAAGCCCCAACGTGTGGCTCCAAATGTACCAAGTGTAAAGAAGAACCCACCGACCAGCAGAAAGACAAAATGATGATCAACAAATAACCAAAAAGCAAATCCCAAGACTGCGCTGACAAATTCCAGTACAACAAAAACTAGCCACTTGTCTACCATTTACAAAGTTTGGTAAATTCACATACTATTTACCGTTTCTCAATTTTTAAAAATCAATCAAGAATAACTTGCACAAAACATAAAAATGAAAAAGATGGGAATTTTTTACTCTGCAAATCCAGAGTATGCGTGTTCGCCTACTTGAGATATGTCCAATCCTATTTCTTCTTCTTTTGGTGTAACTCTAACACCACCTGGCCAAATTGCATCTTGGATTCTCCAAATGATGTAAGTTAGGCCAAATGACCAAGCTGCACCGAATCCTGCCCCCATGCTGTTAATTACAAACTGCATTGGGTTTCCAAAGAAGAGACCGTTGTGTGCATATGGATTGATTCTGACTTCACTGAACGCACCTGTAAGCAATGCACCTACAACACCACCCATTCCGTGTACACCCCAAGTATCCAAGGCATCATCTATTCTTGCCCTGTTCTTGATCAGTACACAGTAGAAGCATACTGTTGCACATGCAAATCCTACTATTATTGATGCCCATGTTCCAATGAAACCAGAGGCTGGCGTGATTGCTACAAGTCCAGCAACAGCTCCGTTGACTGCACCGATGGCGCTAGTCTTTCCTGTATGTGCCCAGCTTAAGAACATCCACCATATTGCTGCAACCGCAGTTGCCACGTTGGTGTTCTGGAATGCTTGTGTTTCTAGGAAACCAGCAAAGCCTGCACTACCAGGGTTGAAACCAAACCATCCGAACCAAAGTAATGATGCACCCAAGATTATAAGCGGAATTGAGTGCGGTTCAAATGGTGCCTTACCATATCCTATTCTTCTTCCCAAGAACATTGCGGTAGCTAAACCAGCAAATCCTGAGGTGATGTGAATGACTGTTCCTCCCGCAAAGTCTTCTGCACCCATCTTGGCTAACCAACCAAGTGCGGTACCTTGACTTCCAAGAGACCAGTTGGCATGTCCAGCAACATCATAGATGAATGTAGTCCATAATACGATGTGTATCAGGAATGCGCTCATCTTTACCCTGTCAGCATAACCAGCAATGGCTAGTGACGGAGTGATGGCAGCGAACATGAGCTGGAACATCACATAGGCTAAGTGAGGAATAGTTGGAGCGTATACATCGGCTGGTGCATTGTGCGATACATTATTCAAGCCTACCCAGTCAAGGTTTCCAATAAATCCAACAGGATCAGCAGATGGACCAAACATTATCGAGTATCCAAAGACAACCCATTGGACACTGACAATTGCATAGACCATGAATGCCTGTAACATTACGGTTAGAGAGTGCTTTCGTCTTGTAAGACCTCCATACAAGAATCCCACACCACCAGGAGTCATTATCATGACGAAGACTGCTGCTGCGTACATGAAGGTTGTATCTCCTGTGTCTATACATGGGGCATTACTTCCACCGAATGTTCCGTTACCTGGTGGAGTCATCGGCTGAGCACAGTGAATCTCATGTGTCTTGCTAGGATCTGCAAGAGCTCCTAACGGACCAAACTGAGCGTGTGCGTCCTGTATTGCCGTGAATCCGGATAACCCGACTATTAAGCCTGCGAGCACAAAAACTACCGGCCATTTGTGTTTTGTTACTATCTGCATTGGCGATTTAGAAATTGTCTCCAGCATCTTTCGATAGAGATGTTTCTCATCTATAAAAGGCATTTTATCCTAAAATGTTTTTTTTATGATATTATCGATACATAATATCTGATTTTGTAAAAGTTTAGTATCATAGAATTAGAAAAAATTCTAAATAAAATTATTATACAACTTACAGACTAGAGCACGCATGACTGAAGCAGGAATAGAAATTTTCATTGCAACAGGAGTAACTCTTGCAATGACAATAGCAATTTACTTCGGTGAAAGAGCTCACAGGTATAATTTAGCCAAGAAAGGAAAAACTTGGGGAACCTATGGCTTTAGGTATGAAGGCACCGGTCAACACGCCTAGAGTAAATCCCTTTTATCATATTTTTGTAATATCATCAGCGATTAGATAGATTGATTTATTCACAACAAATGTTGGACAAATTATGAGAGAAAATCTGGAAGAAGAAGAACACATCATAGCATCGCTTCCACAGATTTGGGGAATAGCATTAGGGTTAGGAGGATTTTTTCATAAAAATAAAGAAGGTATTCTTGTTCTTACAAGCAAAAATGTAATTTTTGTTCCACGTTACATTTGGATTACTGCAAAAGAAAAGGAGCGATATTTTGCAGGTGATAAGGCTGGAATAGAAAAGATGTCAAACTACAATGAATCAGATCTGGATGAAGATTTGACTGAGAATCCAAAATCATGGATAATACATCTAGATTCCATAACAGACGTTGGAAGCATAACAACAAGAAAAGTTGATTTCTTGAGGATCACATTTACAGAAAAAGGAAAAGAGAAAAAATATGATTTTGGAATTACCAAAACTGTAACAAACTACCCATATAGACAGCCTCTAGTTTTCAAAAATTTAGACTGGAGTTTATGGATAGGTTTGATAGTATCAAAACTAAAAAAACCGTAGATTATAGCACTAACTATTACCTTTAGAGCATAGTTTTTCTCGTGCCTGAGAAATAATAAAATCATCATCAATGTCTGTGGTTTTTAAGAATTTCAAATCAAATACCTTCTTTTTAAATTTGAATATTTCAAGCTCATATTTTTTGTTTTTAGGAGAATAGTTTGCAAGTTGTAATGATGCAGACCCATTGTATTCTTCCATAAACTGCTGATAGTGATCTGATATTTTTAGGGATTTTAAAAAGACATTGGATGTCTGCAATATGCGAGATTGGCAATACAGTATGAATTCATAGTTAGTATCTCCTTCAAAGAATCTCATTTTGATCTCATCGTCTGGCCAGTATTTTATTATCTGATTCCAGGTGTTCACAAGTTTTCTTTTATTATCAAATATCAAGTAAATAGTAGGACGCACATCAAACACATGATATCCCAGACCTAGAAAATCTTCAAACCAGTCTATTTTAGAATCTACCATGTTCAATTCCAAGTATGTATTGTATTTAATGATTAGAATGGGAGTAAGAATTTACAATAAGAAAATTTAAGATGTCAAATAGTTCAGAATATTTTGTAATACACATGGGAAATAGAAAGCGAATCGGCGAGATAATGAAGATGAGTAAAGAAGAATTATACCAATATCTCAGACAGGAAGATGCTGCAATACAATCAACAGATAAAATAGAAATGAAACCCTTTGAACATGGCATCAAGATTTTTTACTTCCACAAAGATTCAGAAACTCCCTACAAGACTCGTGTGTATCTAAACCCAGACGAATCAGAATCGTTAAAATAAATAAAATTACTTTTAGGTAAAATTATAAAATTAAAATGAAAAAAGTGTGTGATTATAGGAAGGGTTTTGCTTTGAGTTCACGCCACTTGCCACGAGCCCAGAATCCCCATTTCTGTTTGTCTTCATTTGCATAGTAACATTTCTCATTGTGAGGACATTCCATGCATTTTTCAGACGGTTCGATTGCTGGAGCAATGTTGTTTGTCAGCAAGGTATTGAGAATTTTAGCTCTACGTTTTGTTTCGTGTAAAAGCTTCTCACTCTTTGGCACATTAAATTCCATTTCGTTTCCTTCTCTATCGAAGTAGACAATCACTCCTTCAGGTTTGTCAAACATAAACAGATAGGAGTTCAGGTGTATGAAATCTGCCGGATACGGCATTTCAGGTAATTTTTCTGAACTTCTAAAGAGCATCACTACTTCATCTTCAACTCTGTCAGCTCTACCGACAATCTTTACGTTAGAACCTGCATCAAGTTGACCGTCAATTGGTTTTTCCATGATGCTAAATGCGCTCTTTTGCATTATCTTTGACACCATCTGCTTGTGATTGCTTTCAGATGGATCCTTTCGATCAAGGTATGCATTTCTTAAACATCCGCTTACCTCATCTACAGTGATCTTACCTTCGTCAGCTACTTGTGGATTAATTGCTGCAAAGACTTGCTCAATTACATCGTAAACATCTACTCGTGGTGGTGCATCAGTTGCTGCACGATAGTTTTCAATTCCTTCCTTAATTTTGTCTTGAACTTTTCCAACGATTTTTGCTTTTTTGTAGCTAGCTTTGGATTCTGTCATTCTTTTGAAGAGTGGGATTTCATCTATAAAAGGTATTTTATCCTAAAACAATGTTTTTATGATATTATTCTTTATTTTGTAATATTTTAAGCAATGATTTTAATAAAAGCATTTCATATGTGCAATGAATCATGACCCTTAAAAAAATAGAGGCAATATTTCCAAAAGAAAAATTGGATGCGGTCTTCAATGCCCTAACAGAACTTGACATAAGTGGATTTACGTACATGGATGTCAAGGGCAGAGGTGCTAGACCAAGAGAAATGGTTTCATCAGGCAGAGGAGGACGTATTGAAGCTACACACAATGTGAATGCACTAGTCTATGTAGTTGTCACTGAGAGTCAGTTATCTAAAGTAATAGATGCAATAACTACTCATGCAGGTACAGGGGCAGCAGGAGAAGGAAAGATCTTCATCTACAACCTTGATGATGCGGTAGACATAGGAACCAAAAAACGCGGCGAATCCTCACTCTAAATTTCTTTTACCTATTTTACTTTAATTTATAGAAAGACTCCCTGGTACTTTTTTTGGGATAGAAAATATCTTAATCTATATAACTCCAACAAGCACAACAAAATCATGTTCTGGCCTGGAATGGGAGATCCGACAAAACGTAAAAAAATGCTCAGATTTCTTGCAATTTCAGCAGCTGTTGGAGTAGCAGTAGTTTTGATCAGTACTACAGCAATTTCACAGGTCAAAGAACAGGATCCTCTTTATCACAAATGCGTTAATGGTTTGGATATTCAATATCATGTATCTGCTTCACTAGATGTTCAAGTAGATGGTAAAAAATGGGAAAAACCGATAGATACCACTGTTATTCCAAAAGATTGTGAAAGATCTATGGTTTTTCTAGATGATGGAACTATTCGCGGCGAATGGACAAAGCAGTACCCATTTGAGGTAGGCCAATTTCTTTGGATGTCAGGCTTTCCGTTGAGAGACATGGATGAAGTTAAATCAAAAATTTATGTAAATGGAGTAGAATCTCCTGACTTTATTCATACAATAGTTCAGGATGGAGTACACTACAAGGCAGAGTTTGCCACAAAGAATGCCGGAGCACCAACCTTTACACCACCACCTAAAAGCTAAGTATCACCCAAAGCCAGATTCGGAACAATCCAGACTATAAAATTATTCAGAAAATAACTTTAGTTGAGAATAAATTAAAAATAAGGAAAAAGAGTTTTGGGGTTTACCAGTATTTACCGTTGTCTGGTATCAGACCAATGCCTTCTCTTTCAAAGTGCTTGTTGAGTTCTGCGACCCATCTTTCTCTTGTGTCGCCACCAAGACCGTGCACTCTGAGCCAGAATGCAATTACTCCGAGAAGGAATACTGTGAACATGATGGTTGCGAATATGTAGACCATCACATCATAGAATAGCGGGTCATAGTTTGGACCTATTTGACCTGCAAAGTTTGACAGCATACCTACGAGCATAGTGAATATCGTGCTCATCATAATTCCAAGCAATTTAAGTGCGATATATACATTTCTGTAAGAGATAAAAAATAGAGATCTAACGGGAGATTAATAAAATAAGAAAAAGAGAAGAACTAAGCTCTCTTTGCTTTTTCCGCTTGCTTTGCTCTTACAACAAAAGCAATGAAGATTCCACCGAATATTCCACCTGAGATGATCGATGCACCGAGTACACCGCTTGCATCAAGATATGGAGTACCTGAACCTGCGTGCGGATTATTTTGTACTGCCTGTACCTTAGCTCTTGCTAGTGCCAATTCCTGTTCGAGCCCAAGACCACCACCTGGTGTGTACTGAGCTGCAGCAAATGGAGCAAATGTAGAGGCTACAAATAGAGCCAACAGTGCAGTTCCAACAATTATTGGTGTTTTCATATGAATACCTAATTGAGATTCGATTTCGTAGATATTTAACTTTTATGCAATTAATACTTGCGCGGAGTCAAGTAACATTTATGTTTCCTTAAAAAACAAGCGGTTCGTGGGTCGATTACATTCACATAGACATGGCAAGTCACATTCGACAAGACCAATCACTCCTAGTACACCTACATGGGTAAAACAGAGTCCAGCTGAGATTGAAGAATTGGTTGTCAAGTATGCAAAAGAGGGCCTTCCTCCAAGCAAGATTGGAATAAAATTGCGTGATCAGTATGCAATACCAATTACAAGACAAATTGTCAAAAAATCAATTACAGAGATCCTCGAACAGAAAGGAATCAAAACAGAAATGCCTGAAGACCTGAATAACTTGGTAACCAAGGCACTTGGTCTACAGAAACATTTGAAGGAGCACAAGTCTGATAAAAGAAATGTCAGATCGCTTGAACTCTTAGAGGCAAAAGTTCACAGATTATCTTCATATTACAAGAAGATTGGCACGATAGCCAAAACTTGGAAATATAAGGCAGTTATTGCTCAACTCGAGTAATGGCAAAGTTAGATCAAGCATTATCTTACTTTCATGACAGGGTTTCTGATTGTATCAAAACAGGAAAGAATATTTCAGTAATTACTCATCTTGATTGTGACGGTATAACTTCTGGAAGTATTGTTACAAAATCTTTGATCAGATCAGGTGCAAAATGTACCGTACGAACTGTCAATGAATTCAGCCAGGGCGTTATTGAAAAAATGAAAAATGATTCAAGACAGTTTCACATAATCACAGATCTTGGCGGAGGATTTGCAAAGGACATTGATAATGCATTAGATGATGATTGGATAGTAGTTGATCATCATCAAATACCACAAGAAGAATTTGATAACCAGAAAGTGATCAATGCTTGGAAATACGATGTTGATGGCGGAAAAGATGTTTCTGCCGGAGGCATGGCATATCTTGTTTCAAAAGCGCTCCACAAAGAAAATACAGATTTAGCATGGATTGCAGTCGTAGCAGCACTGGGTGATCGTCAGGATCAAGGTGAAAAGAAATCATTTACAGGAATAAATTTGGAAATTGCATCTGCGGCAAAGAAGAACAATCAAGTTGAAATTGATTTGGACATTTTGCTCGTTGGAAGAGAGACAAGACCACTCCCAGATGCACTTGCATTTACCTCACAGCCCTTCATTGAGGGTTTAACATGGAATCGTGACGCGTGTCTTTCACTTTTAAATTCCTCAGGAATAAAATTAAAGGATGGTAGTAGGTGGCGTGTTCCGGCAGAACTAACAGAGGATGAAAAACGGACACTTTTACAGACAATATCAAAGTACATTTCGACTAAAAATGCAAGCGACATACTAGATGAGCTTGTAGGATACACATACACATTATCTGGTGAGGATAAGAGAAGTTTTCTTCGAGATGCAAGAGAATTTTCTACAATGCTAAACTCTTGCGGTAGAATCCGCAAGGCTGGAGTGGGAATAGCAATTTGCATGGGAGACAGGACCAAGATGTTACAAGAGGGTGAAAACATACTGGTAGAATATAGAACATTCTTGAGAACTTACATGAATACACTCTCCAGTGAAAGATGGAGAATAACCGATAATGGCCACTACTTGATGGTAAATGGCGAAGGTCTTGTTCCAGAAAATATGACAGGCGCAGTATCATCACTTCTTGGAGGATCACAAAAAAACACAGGAAAGATAATCATACTTAGAACTAATGGCGAAGAAGGAACAATAAAGTTCTCTTCACGTAAATCTACTGGATGTAAATCTGAAGTAAATTTGGGATTGTTAATGCGAGAATGTGCTGCAAAAGTGTCTGGAGTAGGCGGAGGACATGCAGCAGCTGCGGGAGCAAGAATTACAAAAGACAAATTAGATGAATTCCTAGATTACCTGGAACAAAATGTCTCTAGAATGCAAAGTTCAAGTGTTTCTGAGTAACCTTTCAGATAAAAAGGCAGAATCCATAAGAAAATCTTTGGAGCCTGATAATGTAGATTTTCCAGAAAATCTTTCTTTTAGAATTGAAAAGGATGGAACATCTTTGATTTTCACATTTGAGGGTAAAGGAAATATACGAACATTGATCTCTACTATTGATGAAGTTCTTGAACAGACTCAAGTTATACTCAAAGTGACTAGCTAATGCTTGACCCAAAACTTCTTCGAGATAATCCTGAAAAGATCAGAAACATGTTAGAAGCAAGAGCTGTGAAATTTCCTCTTGATGATTTAATATCACTAGACAAGGATAGAAGAGAATTAATTGTAAAAACTGATGAGTTTAGGAAAAAAAGAAATGATGTGTCATTAGAAATTGCAAGAAAAAAGAAAACAAAGGAAGATGCTTCCAGCCTCATAGAGCAGATGCAAACAGTTTCTGAAAATCTTCAGAAATTGGAAGAAGGCCAGATAAAAACAGAAGAAAATTTCACGAAACTTTCTTTAACACTACCCAACATGATACACGAGTCAGTCCCCATTGGAAAAGATGAGACGGCAAACAAGGAGATAAAAAAATGGGGTAACATACCTACTTTTGATTTTCCCATAAAAGACCACATAGATTTGACACAGAGTCTTGACCTTGTAGATTTAGAGAGAGCGGCCAAAGTTTCAGGGGCACGGTTCTACTATCTCAAAAATCAACTTGTCAGATTAAATCAAGCACTATTACAATTTGCACTTGATTTTTTGACTGAGAAAAATTACACTCCCATACAAACACCATTTCTGATAAACAGAGCTGCCATGGAAGGAGCTATAATTGCACAAGACTTTGAGGAAGTGATTTACAAGATTGAGGGCGAAGACCTCTATCTCATAGGAACAAGTGAGCATGCAGTAGCATCAATGCATTCAGATGAAATAATCGACGGTAAAAAATTGCCCCTAAGATATGCTGGAGTCAGTACATGTTTTAGAAAGGAGGCAGGAGCTCATGGCAGAGACCAGAAGGGAATATTCCGAGTACATCAATTTGAAAAAGTAGAACAGTTTGTGTTTACAAGACCTGAAGATTCGTGGCAAGAGCATGAAAGAATGTTAACAATAGCAGAAGAATTTTATCAAAAAATGGAGATACCATATAGAATCATGTTGTTGTCAAGCGGCGATCTGGGCAAGGTCTCGGCCAAGACCTACGATCTGGAAGCTTGGATGGCAGGTCAGAAAAACTATAGAGAGATAGTGTCTTGTTCTAATTGTCTTGACTTTCAAGCAAGAAGACTGAAGATAAGATTCAGAGACAGGACAGATGAACAGCCACAATATCTCCATTCCTTGAACAGTACTCTAGTAGCAACTACAAGAACAATGGTGGCAATAATTGAAAACTTCCAGACCAAAGACGGACATATTGCAGTTCCAAAGGTATTGCAAAAGTATGTGGGAACTAGCCTAATCTAAAATGTCGTACAACTTATATTTTGGCCGCAGAAGGTCATCATAGTTGGCTCGTCAAAAGACTGCAAGAGTAAAAGACAAGTGGAGGGAAAAAAAGTGGGTTACAGTACTGCTTCCTGCTTCATTTGATAAAAAACCAATTGCCTATATTCCAGTCACTGATGATGAGAACGCAATTGGTAGAGTAATAGAGGTCACACTACATGATATCCTAAAAGGAGATCCTTCTCAGCACCAATTCAAGCTATATTTCCAGATTCACAAGATAGACGGAGAAACTGCAACTACAATTTTCAAGAGATTTGAATATGCAAAGGAATTCCTAAGAAGTCTTGTAAGACGAGGTTCCTCATTGATTAGTTTCATCGCAGATGTAAAGACCAAAGATGGGTACATTTTCAGAATAAAGATAGTTGCATTGACCCAGAAGAAGCTTAACACATCAAGAAAACATGCAATCAGACTAGTTGCTCAAGAGGTAATGTTAAAAACTATTCCAGAGATGACAATAGATCAATTCATTCAAGCTACAGTATTTGGAAAGATAAACTCAGATGTAATGGCAGCAGTCAAAAAAATAGTTCACGTAAGACATGTTGGAATCGAAAAGGCAAAGCTCATAAGAACTGCAGAGGGCGAAATTGCTCTGTTGCAGGCCTAATAGATATTAGCCTATAATTCATACAGTATACAATATGACACATCAGTTAGAAGTTACAGCTGAGGTAATCTTTCATGCAACAGAAGATAGTAAGAAAATCTTTGAGCCCATCTTTGATTTATTCCAAATAAAAGAAGATGAATTTGCCATAGAAAAAACTCTTGGGCATTACGGAAATACAATATCACTTGCCAAGATAACACTTACAAAAAAACGTGCAGAGGAATTTATCAAGAAATTAGCCTCAAAAATATCAAAGACCCAGATGGATGAATTGGTAGAAAACATGGATGCATATTTTGAAGATACTTCACTTTTTTTGAGAATAGGCAAAAATGAGATCGTAAGAAAAGAGATCAGTTTACAACAAAACAACGCAATAAAAATTAAAATAAAAATGCCAATCTACAAAAAAGACCAAATTTCAAAAAAATACATAGAATTACTTACGGTTTGAATAAAATCCGCAAAGCCTAGCATGATTTAATAATATTTATCGGCCTAAGAGAAAGGGGATGAGGTAATATTTTTGCCGCTCCAGTCTGAGCATCTGCTGTGAAGAAGCCGCGACGAACCGACCCAAAATACCTTTGATCTATTTTCATACGGTTCTTTTAAATAGAGTGGATCCTGTTTTTTCGCTGTGAAAACAGATTATGATATCATAGTAGCAGGTGGAGGCCTTGCAGGAATGATTGCTGCCCAGTCTGCATCTTATTACTCTAAACAGAGATTATCAATTCTAGTAATAGATAGAAATCCAGAACTTACAATTGGCAAGAAGACAATCAACGGTTGGGTTTGTGGAGACGCAGTTGGAAAGAATACCGTAGACTACATGACCGAGCGAATAAAGATTGCATGGGGTAATCCTGAGATTGAACATCCAGTAAAAGGAGTAATGGCATTTTCTCCAGATAAAGAAACATCGATTCCCTTTGACGGTGATGGATACATGTTAAACAGACAACAACTTCCCCAACGTCAGCTTCGTGATGCAAAGAAGGCCGGAATTAATATCCAATATTCTACAGCATTAAGAGGTCTACTATATGATAGTGGAACAGTTGTTGGAGTAGAAGGAACAAATTTAGTTACAAATGAACCATTCAAAAAAACTGCAAAGATAGTAGTTGATGCTACAGGAGTTACCTCCATGTTAAGAAACGGTTTGACCATAAGCACAAAGATAGAACGAAAAATAGACCGTGACGACTTGGAATCAACTGGACGACACATTATGAAATTTGAACAGGGTATTGATGACAAGAGAGAGTTTGATCCAGATTATTGCATAATCCATCTTGATCAAGATATAGCTCCTGGAGGATATGGATGGGTTTTCCCAAAAGGAAAAAACAAAGTAAACATTGGTTTAGGAGTACAGCAAAAGGAACTGATAAAGAGAAATCAAAGATTAGGAACTCATGATGACGTCACTAAACTGATTAATGATTATGTAAAGATAAACAAAGCAATCAAGAATCCAAAATTATCAGATGATGAAATGGATTCCAATAACGTAACAGGCAACTGGCAAGTGTCCGTCAGAAGACAAAACGATTGTTTGGTTGCAAATGGATACATGATGGTTGGTGATTCGGCATGGATGCCAAAACCACTTGATGCTGGAGGAATCGGTCCTGCAATAGTTGCAGCTACAATTCTAGGTAAAAATGCAGTAAATGCAATTGAAGCAAATGATGTTAGTGAGACAGGTCTTTGGCAATACAATATTGATTTCATAAATGATTACGGATACAAAACAGCAGGTCTTGAAATTTTTAGACGCCTACTTCAGACTCTTACAAACGACCAGATAAACTATGGAATGAAGCACTTTTTGTCAAAGTTGGATGTAGAGGCAATCAGTAAAGGAGAACATCCAGACTTTGGAACAGTTGGAAAACTAGGCATGATGATAAGAGGGGCTCTTAACAAAAAGTTGGCAGATGGGCTCAGATTCACAGCACAACAAAACAAGACATTAACTGAGCATTATTACAACTTCCCCAAAAAGCCAGAAGGTTTTGATGCCTGGCAGAAAACTTTGCATCATATCCTAGATGAATCATATGCAAAAATACAAGTCTAGATCTACAAACCCATTTAAGACATTTTTAAATTAAGGATGAGACCTGGATCAAATGTGCTTGCAGAGTCATCATTATACATAGACTGGAATAATTCCTTTGAAGTTTTGGATAAGGCGTACGCAGCTAACCTATTTGTGCTCGTAATAGGTCCCAAGGGGACAGGTAAGACCACACTAGTAAGAGAATTTGCTACAAAGAGAGGGATTAATCTTGAATCAATTAATTTCAGTTTAAGAACACGTGAAAGTCACCTAGTAGGTGCAAAGACATTAGAGAATGGTGCAATCGGATTCGAACAAGGAATTCTAGTCAAATCCATGAAAGAAGGAAATATGCTGTATCTTGATGAGATAAACTCTGCAGAAGCAGATGTACTTCTTCGTCTTGATGAGGCATTAGATGATAGAAGGCAGATCGTTCTAAAAGAATCAGGCGGAGAGATGATCAAAGCCGCAAAAGGATGGTTTGTTGTTGCTACAATTAATCCGTTATCACATGTCGGTACAAAAGAGCTACCGCCTCAATTGTTAAGCAGATTTCCAATAAGATTAAGACTAGATTACCCACCAGAAGACATTGAATTTCAGATAGTCAAACAGTATTCATCTGGATCCCATGAAAAAGAGATCATACAAGGAATAAAGTTGGCAAATATTCTACGACAAGCAGCTGCAGTAGAAGAGCTATACTATTCTCCAAGTTTGCGTGAAACAATAGCATTTGCAAAGATACTTGATTCTGGTATGAAGACAAGACAAGCTGCAGAGATAGTATTTGCTAATGTATACCTACAATGGGGTAGTGTTGAATTCCAGAAAGTAAATGACATCATAACATCGATGTTTGGTAATTAATGCAATCATTACATCTCAGAAACGATACATTACTTGAGATAGCAACATTTCTTGTCAGAAGATGGTCTGAAAAAGGGTCTATCACTATCAGCATATCTGATCAAAAGGAAGTACAGACCAAATTACGAGAAAACAAAGTCTTGATGTTTCCATTAGAGCGATATCAAGGATCAGATTTTCAAAAATACAGACAGTTCAGAATAGCTTTATGGTATGAAGCCATGCGGATTAGATATTCAAATAAAATTCTCAGCAATGATCATGCCTTTGGCTTTATTCTCAATACTCTTGAGACAAGAAGAATTGAAACTATAGCAAGAACGGTTTGGCAAGGAATGGACGGTGAGATCATCTTCAGGTATGGTGTTTCTTGGCTTTACAGGCCATTGTTGAACACACTATATGGAAACGCCAGAATTGTAGAAGGTTTTTCTCAATATTTTCTATTAGGAGATATCAAAGGTGAACTCTCACCTAGCGCATTTGAAAAAGTCCAAAAAGCAAGCAAGTTAGCCTTGGAAATAGTCAAAGAATCAATTGAAAAAAAACATGAAACAGATTGGCTTGAAAAGAAGATACCTGAAATAATCAAAATTCTAGAAATTGACCCACTTTTAACTATCCCAATATCAATACCCAAAATCAGTTCAGGGATGGCACTTTCAGACCAAGAATTTGTAAAGACCCTGAACAAGATTGCAAAATATCGCGAAAGTGACTTTGGTGAGTTGGATCCCAAAAGAATTTCTGAAGGTAAAGAGGTCTTAGAAGAATTCAAAGTTTTACTTGAAGAAGCAAAAAGGACAGAGAATAAGGGTCTAAACAATGAAGTAATAGGGATAAGCATCCCCAATGCAACAAATGTAGACGAGACAAAGATTATTGATACAGATCTTATAAACCACCTTAAAGCAAAATTCAAGGAATGGAAATCAGGCTGGAAAGAAGAACATGTTTTTTCAGGAGACGAATTTGATGAAGAAGCATACATGGAAGGTCACAAGCCTTTTCTATCAGATAGAAAAATTGCAATCAAGACCAAAATTGTGATACTTCTTGATCATTCATCCAGTATAGCAAATCAGGAAATACAATACAAAAAGGCCACACTTGCTTTATGTGAAGTTTTAGAATATTTGAAAGTAAAATTTTCTGTATTTGCATTTAACACCGAACAAAAACAAGTTACTTGTTGGTTAGTAAAGCCAGAAAATTTGAAATGGAATAATATTTCTGCCAAGAGACTTGCACAGATAAAAGCAAACGGCAGTACTCCATTAGCAGAAGTTTACAACATGTTGTTACCATCTCTTCGATCAAAAAAACCAGACATATTTTTGACATTAACAGATGGTGAACCATCAGATCCTGATGCAGTTCGTTCTATAATGAGAGATTTCAAATCAATTGGTGTAAAGATGGTCGCAATAGGATTTGGGCCAGACACGGGAGATGCCATAGTAATTGCAAACAACCTCAGAAGATTAGGTTATGAGCGTACTCTTGCAGTAAGCAGATTAAGCGATATCCCAAAAAGAGTTTTGAACGTCCTAGGAACTAGTTAAAGTGATGAAATGTCTTTCAGTATCTCAACCATATGCAGATTTGATAATTAACGGTAAAAAAACGACAGAACTGAGAACATGGAATACAAAATTTAGAGGAGAATTTCTGATTCATGCACCAATTAAAATCAAAGATGATGTATGTGAGAGATTGAACATTGACAAATCGAGTCTTAGAACAGGAGTAATCATAGGAAAAGCCGAAATTTATAATGTAAAATCATACGAGTCAGTAGAGGAACTCAAGAAGGATTATAACAAACATTTTGCCACCGAGGAATTTTTACGTCATAGATATGGATTTCTGCTCAGAAAACCACAGGCTCTCAGAGTTCCAGTTCCATACAAGGGCAGTTTGGGATTTTTTGAAGTCAAGATAAGATCTAAACCATCTGATAATGACATAAAGTCAGAATTATTTGATGAAGAATATAGATACCAATGGATAGGAAAGCACTAGTAAAATATTATTAAAAAATTAGATCTTGATGTTTGGATTTTCTTTTTTGAGTTTTTCCCAGTCTGCAAGAAAATTTTTCAGACCAACATCCGTTAGCGGATGTTTTAGCATTTTTCCAAGTACATCAGGAGGTAATGTTACCACATCAGCTCCAATTTTTGCAGCTTCTACTACATGCATAGGATGTCTTACACTTGCAACAAGAATTTGTGTACTAAATTTATAATTTTCAAAGACTTGATGCATTTCTCTGATAAGGCTCATTCCGTCTTGTCCATTATCATCAAGTCTTCCAATAAATGGACTCACATATTTTGCACCAGCTTTTGCTGCCAATATTGCCTGATTTACAGAAAAGCAAAGTGTAACATTTACGGGAATATTTTCTGATGTCAATATCTTACAAGCCTTGAGACCTTCAGGTGTAAGAGGACATTTTACAACCACGTTGTTACCATATTTTCGCAGTCTTCGACCTTCCTCTAACATTCCATTAGTTTCCAAGCTCAATACTTCCAGGCTAACATCACCTTTGATAATTTTAACAATTTCCTCCATGACTTTTTGAGGATCTCCTCCTTCCTTTGCCATCAGAGATGGATTCGTAGTGATTCCATCTACAAGACCCATATCGTTATACATCTTTATTGCTGAAATATTAGCAGTATCCAGAAATATCTTCATCTGGTTTGACTCCGAATAGCCTTAACGGCATTAGATATATGAATTGATGTAATACCATGTTTTTCAAGCAAGAGTGGAATCTCACCGTCTCTTGCAGATTCACCGAACTGATCTTTTGCTCCTATTCTTTTTACAGGAACCGGATATGTCTCAGAGACTGTCTCGGCAACTGCAGAACCAAGTCCTGCCATTACATTATGTTCTTCACAAGTGACTATTCCTCCAGTTTCACGTGCTGCTTTTTCTAAAAGTTCTGAATCAATAGGTTTGATGGAAAACATATCAATTACTCTACATGAAATTCCTTCTTGTTTCAAAAAGTCTGCAGCTTCAAGAGCAATACTGACAGTTATTCCACATGCAACAATTGTGCAGTCAGAACCATCGCGCAATACAATTCCTTTACCCATTTTGAATTCTTGTTCTTTTGAGTGAATTACAGGTGTTTTTGATCTAGCCAACCTCATGTAACATGGACCATAGATTTGTGCGAAAAGTCGAGTTAGTTTTTCTACTGTCACAGTATCAGATGGGACAAATACTTTGACGTTTGGAATAACTCTCATTATTGCAATATCTTCTAGTTGTTGATGAGAACCCCCATCAGGACCCACACTAAGACCACCATGTGATACAACCATCTTCACATTCAATCCATTCTTTCCATTTCTTGAAGGATACGCTATTGCATTACGTATTTGGTCTACGCATCTGCCAGGAAGAAATGCTGCATAAGTACTTGCAAATGGAATCTTACCCTCATTTGCAAGACCTGCCGCTATGGTGACCAAGTTGGCTTCAGCAATGCCAACGTTAAAGAACCTATTTGGAAATTTTTTTCCAAAAGGTTTTGTCTTTAATGAATCTGTAGTATCTGCACCTACTACAACAATGTTAGGATTCTCCTCCCCTAATTTGATCAGAGTTTCACCATACACAGTTCTCATATCGGCAAATTCTGTCATACAAAACCTGCCTCCTGGGCTATCTGTAAAAGTTCAGTCTTCTTTTTCCCTACCTCATGTAGATCTATCCATTTGTTTACAAGATCAGTACTTCCAAGGCTGTGAGCCTTGTGAATCAAGAGTTTCCTTCTTGCATGCATTAGCCTCTTCCTAAATTCAACAATTGTTGTTCTGACATCTTTTTGTCCTATTATTGCACTTCCTCCTACAAACACCCTTGCACCATCCAAGAAACAAGATTCTACATTAGTCAAGTCTACACCTCCATCTGCCTCAATTAGACCCTCAAATTTTTGCTCAGATAGGAATTTTGCTATTCTTTGTGTTTTTTCATGTGTGGATTCAATATATTTTTGGCCAGATTTGCCAGGAATCACGGACATTATTATTAGCTGATCCAAATCTGAGATAAATTTCTCAGACCACTGAGGCAGTTCAGTATCAGGGTTGATTGCAAGTCCAACACTTACGGAATTGGAGCGTAGAATATCATGAATTTCTCCAAAACTTGATTCATCACAAACTTCAACATGTACAGTAATTATATCAGAGCCTGCATCGACATAGTTCTTTACATGTTTTATCGGCTCGTTTATCATAAGATGCGTGTCAAAAGGAATTGGCGTAATCGATCGGAGTTGTTTTATCTTTTCATGATCAAATGTCTTATTTGGTACAAACATACCATCCATCACATCAAGATGAATAAAGTCAGATCTTGCAAGAGCTGCCCTCTTAACCTCATTTTCTAAATTTGTCATATCTCCTGCAATTATAGATGGGGATATCAAAAATTGACAATCTAGTTCTAGATCAATTATTGGTGATATCTGTGGATTTGGTGCAACACCATGCCACTTTGGATTATCTTCCATATGTTCTACAGATTTACCTTTGATAGTGCGAGATATGATAATTGACGGAGTTCCTTTTGTCTGTAATACTGAATTTACTGCCTTGGAAATCTGTTCTATTCGGTGACCATCTATTTCCAAGACATTCCATCCAAAAGATCTCCATTTATCCCCCACCTTCCACCTTGCAGCATTTTTCCACATCTCAGAAATATCATCACCGACAAGCTCCTCATCCAGAGGCATCACTCTTTCCGTATAGTCATCTTGTTGAATGAAGTTTCGGTCCAAGAAAACTGTGAGATTATCGACTTTATATTTAGAAGCAGCCATTGCAGCCTCCCAAACTTGTCCTTCATCAGATTCACCATCACCAATTACTGTGTAGATGTGATGATTTTTACCATCAATTCTTGCTGCAAGCGCCATTCCAGTAGAAAACGACAACCCCAAGCCAAGCGATCCTCCACAAAATTCAACTCCAGGACATTTAAAGTCGGGGTGACCTTGCAACTTGCTTCCAAATTTTCTCAGAGTCTCAATTTCAGACTTGTCAAAAAATCCAGCTACTGCAAGATTAGAAAACAAGCCAGGTGATGCATGACCTTTTGATAAGACAAGTCTATCCCTATCTTCCCAGAGAGGATTTTTTGGATCATATTTTAGGAATTTAAAATACATACAGCCCATAATTTCTGCCATTGAAAATGATCCTCCAGGATGACCAGAACCAGCCACAGTAATTCCTTTAATCACAAGTTTCCTTGCTTCTTTTACTTTTTTGAAAATATGATAATAATTTAGGGCCATACCCATTCCAAAATTTGAATTTCAGAATTTTGACTAGAATTCAAATTCATGTTTTTTAGCGCATTTGGAGTAAATAAAAAGTTATTTCACAAAATATTAATCCAAAAGCAGCGTATACAAAATGTGGATATAGTAGATCTTTTTCCTCTTGTGATTTACGATGATAGATGCTACCTTTGTTCTAAATTTGCAAGTGTAGTTCATACCTTTGCTAGAGACAAGATCTTGATAGTAGGTCATTATTCTGACATAGGAATGAAAATAAAATCTGAGATTTTTGATCACAATTATGACTCTACTAGAATGTTCTGGTTTATGACAAAGAAGACTGCATATGGCGGAAGATCTGCAATTTTACCTCTTTTTTTCAACATTTTGACTGGTAAGTCAAGAGAGCACTTGGATTATGATTCATCCTCTAGTTGTAGTCAAGATTGTAAAACTCCTAGAGCGTTTTTCATGAGAACAAAGAGCCTATTTTCCAATAGCAAAAAAATAGCCCTAAAATTCTGAAAAATCAATATCCTCTGCTATTTCTATCAGGCGTTCCAACATTTGGATTTCTAAACCCATGTTTTTCCATCATATGGTTTAGGAACCTAATGTCGTCAGAGAATTTTTCTCCACATATACTGCAATTATTCATAGTAACAGTGACTGATCGCGATCTTTTTTAGGTTTTGTAAATATATACAACACATGGTAGATGACCAAAAACTACACAAGATCACCTTTACCATCACACCTAATGCAAATGGCTATGTTGTAGGATGTAATGAAATACAATCATTATTTACAGATGTATCTTCAGTTGCAAAAATTGATAAAGTCATGAGAGATCTCCTGTCAGAGTACATCGATAACTTTCCAGATGACGCACAAAAGAGAGGTTTTGACAAAAACACGCCCATTGAAACAACATGGCATGCGTCTCCTAATTCAGTTGCTTTAGAATAGTAAAAGGCGCCAGCACTACTGCTTCCCAAGGGCTCTCGCACCTTAGTAACACAGTAGCGACATTGGGTTTGACTTCCGGGTTCGGTATGGGACCGGGTCGGACCCCAACGCTGTGGCCGGCTTAGTTTCTTTGGTTTCTAATGTTATGTATTAATCTTACTTGATAGAGATATAAATTAAGAAAGAGAGGTGTAACGCATGACTCATCGAGTTGCAGTATTGGATAAAGAAAACTGTCAGACCAAAAAATGTGGTTTGGAGTGTATCAAATATTGTCCAGTAAATAAAATGGGGCAAGATTGCATAGTACTAAATGAAGAAACTGCCAAGGCCCAAATCGATGAAGACATTTGCAATGGATGTGGAATTTGTGTCAAGGTTTGTCCATTTGATGCAATAACGATTGTCAATCTGGCTGAGGAACTAAAATCAGACAAGATTCACCAGTATGGCCAGAATGCATTTAGGCTTTACAGAATTCCAAGTTTGAAGAAAGGTCAGGTCATGGGCTTGCTTGGAAGAAATGGCATAGGAAAAAGTACTGTTGTAAGCATACTATCTGGAAACCTAAGACCAAACTTGGGAGATTACAATTCACCTCCAGAATGGAGCGAGGTTTTAAAACACTTTCAAGGCACTGAGCTTAAACCGCATTTTGAAAAAATAGCAAATAATGAATTAAAAGCATCAATAAAACCGCAGCAAGTATACAACTTAGCCAAGGTATTTGATGGCAATGCAAAAGAACTTTTGGAAAAATATGATGAGCGTGGAAAGGCAAAAGAACTAGTACAACAGCTTGGCTTGCAAAATTCTTTAGAAAATAAACTTACAGATTTGAGTGGTGGAGAACTGCAGAGAATTGCAGTTGCAGTTGCGGCATCAAGAGAATCAGATTTTTATTTTTTTGACGAACCATCATCTTATAATGATGTATTTCAAAGAATTGGAGTTGCTAAGGTAATTCAAGATCTTGCAAAAATTGGAAAAAGTGTAATGGTGGTAGAGCACGATCTAACATTGTTGGATTATCTCAGTGACTTTATTGAGATTCTCTATGGAGAACCTGCAGCATATGGAATAGTTGCAAATATGCTTTCTACCAAAGTTGGAATTAACGTATTCTTGGACGGTTATCTTCCCAACGAAAACGTCAGATTTAGAGACGCCGCATTCAAGTTTGATGCATCTACATCAACAGATGAATTTGTTACAATTGAGAATATCATAAATTATCCAAATCTAGAGAAAAAATTTGCAAACTTTTCTCTATCAATTGAGGCTGGCAGGGTTAAAAAAAGCGAAGTCTTGGGCATAGTTGGTGCAAACGCATTAGGAAAAACAACCATGCTGAAAATGATAGCAGGGGTAGAAAAACCAGATACTGGAAGCATAGAAACTAAAGTAAAGATTGCCTACAAACCACAATATCTAACAAATGACTATGACATTGAAGTAATTGCGCTTCTTGAGAAAGCATATGGTGGATCAATACAAGAGACACCAGAAGAAGAAGTCATAATCAATCCTATGAAGATAAAAAAATTATACAACAAGTCTGTCAAGAATTTATCAGGTGGAGAACTTCAAAAGGTGGCAATAGGAGCATGTCTTTTGCAAAAAGTTGATGTCTATGCACTTGATGAGCCTTCTGCATTTTTAGATGTCGAAGATAGAATAGCTATGGCAAAGCTTATTCAGAGATATGTAAGATCTTATGGAAAATCTGCGATAATAGTTGATCACGATATTCAGCTCATGGATTTGATCTCCGATTCAATTGTTATCTTCCATGGAACTCCAGGAAGAGAAGGTCATGCAACAACTCCAAAACCTAAGGTGGATGGAATGAATGAATTCTTGAGATCTCTTGACATGACATACAGAAGAGATGAAACAAGCATGAGACCTAGAGTAAACAAATTGGAAAGCAGATTAGACAGAGAACAAAAGCAGTCTGGAAAGTTTTACTATAGAAATTGACAAAAATGCTAAAACAAGCAATGATTGGGATCCTTACAGATGCAGAGGCAGAAGAGCTTTATGGTGCCTTTGATCAAATAGGGAACATAATCATACTGAGGGTTCCAGATTCTCTTTTGTCCAAGAGAAAAATAATTGGTGAGGTTCTTTTAGATAAAGTAAAGACAGCAAAATCAGTATATTGTCAGTCATCTCCAGTTGAAGGAGATTTTAGAATAAGAAAGTTGGAGTTACTTGCAGGAGATGACAAGACTGAAACAGAATACAAGGAACACGGCTGTAGGTTCAGAGTGGATGTGGAAAAGACATTTTTTTCACCCAGACTTTCAACAGAACGAGAAAGAATTGCAGAACTAATCAAAGATGGAGAGACTGTAATCAACATGTTTGGAGGAGTAGGAATGTTTTCTATTGTGGCTGCAAAGAAGAAAAAGTGTCATGTTTATAATATTGACATTAATCCTGATGCGGCCAGACTATGCTCTGAGAATATACTATTAAACAAACTAAAAGGAACCGTTGAATCCATAGAAGGAGATGCGGCAAGAATAATAGAAGAAAAACTACTTGAAACAGGAGACAGAGTTTTGATGTTATTACCTGAAAGATCAGATGAGTTTTTGAGTTCTGCAATAAATGCTGCAAAGAAAAAGGCTGTAATACATTACTACTGCCACATCCATGCAGAAAAAAAAGACCAAGTTTCAACATTAGCACCACAACATTTTCTAGGTGTTGTAAATGTCAAATCTGAAATTTTAGGAGCAAAGATTGTAAGACCAGTAGGTCCAAGATTTTATCAAGCAGTTGTTGATGCCGCCATATCCAAATAATTATTTGTCATCAGTTACAAGAGATGATGGGGATGGTCTTGATGTTGCCATATTGTATCCAATCCAAGAAATAACTCCAAGAATTCCTCCTACAGCCATCAACACTGAAAGCTGTAGTACAATAGGACTCCATTCAGAAAGCATTAACAGATATGCATAAAGAAAGAATCCCACAATTGCCAAGACAAATATCATTGTTCCAACAGTTCGTTGTCTTGTCATAAGGCTAGAGTCTTTTTGTGACTTATTTATTTTAATCTAGTAAGCAAACTCAATTGCCATCAGATATGCGTCCTCGCCATCACGATAGTAGGCTTTTAGTCTCTGTTTTGTGATAAATCCAAGTTTTTCGTACAACTTTACTGCTTCACTATTACTACATCTGACCTCAAGATATAGCTCATCTGATTTTTTCAGTTTTACCCCTCCAATTGCCTCCTGAACTAGACCTTCTCCAATTCCTTTCCTTCTATGTTCGGGTAATACTGCAACAGATACAACATGACCTTTTTTCACAAAACCAAGTTTTTTGAAGTTTGAAAAACCATATTCAATCTTACACATTATATATCCTACAAGCTTCTTTTCCACCTCAGCTACTAGGAATGCTTCAGGTAACTCGGCAAGTAGACTTTCATAGAAATAGTCAGAATAGTGCTCCGGTAATGTTTTGAGATTTATCTCCATGGTTGGAATCAAGTCAGATAGATCACATCTACGAATGACACAATTTCCAATCTCTCTTAATGCAACCTGCATTCTGATGATACTGGAATTATTAATTATTTAACTTTAAGCAAATAAAAGAAATAATTAAAGCCAGTAAAAAGCATATGATCAAGCATATCAACTCTTGATGAAGTTTTATCAGTCGTTTCTTCGCATTTTACTATAATAGGATTTAGTCAAAGTCCCACCGCACTACAAATTGAAATTTCTGGAAATGAAATAACTAAGAAATTTTGTCAACTGGTTCAACAACTAGAATCAAAGAACATGATAGCCAGATTAGAATCAAGTCTTGGAAGGACGTTTGTACTTGTTTCAAGATTTGAGCCTCCAAAATCACGCCGGTCATGGATTCCAAGAGCATTATTTGCTGCTACAGTAATGACTGTAATGATTGATGGGTATTATCGAGCCATCAGCACAAATTCCATTGTAAAAGGAGATGATCCATTTTACATAGCGATTCTATACACTGTATCACTGATTGGAATACTTGGCATCCACGAGCTTGGTCACATGGTTGCCTCAAAGAGACACAAGCTCAAGATTAGCTGGCCATATTTTATTCCAGGAATTCCGGTACTAGGTTTTGTACCAACTTTTGGTGCACTCATAATGTCTCGCGGATTGATTGTAAACAGGAATGTACTTTTTGATGTTGGAATTTCTGGCCCCATTGCAGGTCTCATTATAGCAATAATTGTTTCCACATATGGCGCATACATTTCTCCCATGATACCAAGTTCACAGGCTCATGATCTTTTAGAGAAATCTGGTCTTATGGAGATGCATTCTAGCATAATAATGGATGCAACAATTGCGCTTGTTGGAAAACATGTACCAAATCAAGAACTTGTAATGTCACCAGTTTTGTTAGCAGCATGGTTTGGATTTCTCATAACATTCCTCAATCTTCTTCCTGCATGGCAACTTGATGGAGGTCACATTGCTAGAGCAACATTTGGTGTCAAATGGCATAAAATTTTGACGTATGCCAGCATCGGAATTCTTGCATCAACTGGCTACTACATCATGGCATTGTTTGTACTGATGTTTAGCATGAGAAGTCAGGATTTAAAACCATTAGATGACATATCGCCATTGTCCAGAAAAAGAAAAAGGATGTTTGGATTTGTTATTGCACTTGCATTTCTTTGTGCACCATTACCATTCTCCATTTTACCTCAATAAGGTGTGCGAACCATCAGAAATAATCGCAATTTTTTGTCTATCACCATATGTTTTAAGTACATAATCCATGGTTTCCTTTGCACCACTAAATGGAATCATTTCAAGTTTATCCTTTGTATAAAGATACGGCAAAATTGATACAATACCTATTCCAAATTTCTTACGCATTTCTGTCAAGAATAACAGATCTTCCATTCCATCAACATACTTGGAAGGATTTTTTAGCCTGTCTAAACTCATTCTCCCTTCTACATATTGCTGAATTGCCTCAGAGCCCAATCCATTTTTACATTCTGCAAGAAGTATCACCAATCCTTCTTCCTTTATTGCACTTGAACAATTCCAGATTGAAGAAAGTGATTTGCTCAATGTTTCATTGCTTGCCTCTTTTCCTGTGCTAACAATTGCCACTCTATGCTTTTCCATCTCATGCATTGCAACAGATGACAAGGATTTTGAGAGTAAGAAAGTGGATGATGGATGACCTATGGCAATGTCAATTATTCCTGTTTGATTTGCCACAATCTCAATAGCAGATATTTCAAATCCATCAGTGAATTTTTTTGCAACTTGCATTGTTTGTAATTCATAACCAGGAAGTGGAAGATTTCCTTCCCTTTTTTCATATGCCTCAAGCATATGGTCTTTGCCGAATCTTCGCAATAGCTTGGTAGACATGGTATTGTATCCAAATAGACCATCAAATTCCATTTCGCCAATAAAAATTAGATTAGCGTTAGAAAATTGAGATGCATCAAATTCAGATATAGATATCGTGGGATCAGAGAAGACATTTTTTATAAAATTCAAGTTTGATTTATCTGCCAAGAATTTTGGTTTTGGAAGAGCTTTTTTTGTACAAATATCCAATAAAATAGAAATAACCTTTTGGATGGTTTTGGAATGCTCCATTATAACAAATTCTGTCGGTTTTGACATGTCAAGGGACTCTAATTTTGAAGCAATCTCAGAGTCAGTCAAATTCACGCCTCCAGATCCTATCTGTTTCTCCAAATTCTCTGCTCGTACATCTAGAACAACATCTGTTGGTCCATAGCTAAGCCAAATTTCAGGCATACCATACCGAAGGGACAGTTAAAATAAATCTAGTTCGGTAAATTTTGCTGTGGGTTTTGTCAAAGAATTTGCAATATTTTTGCAAGAAAGCGGTGCAATCAAGTTTGGAAATTTCAAGCTTTCAAGTGGAAAAGATAGTGCATATTATATCGATCTCAGACTAGTACCAAGTTTTCCACACCAATTTAGGAAGATGGTAAAATCAGTCCAGAATTTGATATCAGAAAAAATAGGGTTGGATAGTTTTGACTATATTGCATCAGTTCCAACATCAGGACTTGTAATAGCATCGGCTTTAGCCATGGAAACTGTAAAACCTCTGATCTACATTAGACAAAAGCCAAAAGATTATGGTACTGGTAGTCTCATAGAGGGGAAGATACCAGAAGGATCCAGAGTAGTCCTAGTAGACGATGTTGGGACAACAGGTCATTCCCTGCTTAATGCCATCAAAGCCCTAAAAGAGGCCAAAATAAAAGTAGATTCAGCATTTGTCGTAGTCAATAGACTTGAAGGCGCACGTGAGAATTTAGAGGCTGAAAAAGTAAAAATGTATGAAATTACCGACATACTTGCCATTTCCAATATTTTACACAGTGAAAGAATTCTTGATGATCAGATTCTAGATAGAATCAAAAAGCAGATGAGTACATCTAAATAGATTTTCCAAATTAGCTTTCATAGATCATTAATTTTTTTTCTTCTAAAAGTGTGTGTAGATTATGTACAGATCTATAAACGTCGGATTCTTTTTTTGCTCCGGTACACACAAGTTTTCCCGACGCAAACAACAGTATGACAGTTTTAGGATCAAGCATTCTATGTATTAGACCTGGAAACTGTTCCGGTTCATACATGCTTCTTGGAAGACTTCTTGCGGCTTGTTCCAAGTGTATCTTTCCACCAAGATTTGCAGAAGCAACCATGTTCTGAATTACGATGACTGCATCTTTTTTTATCTTTATTCCGCCTTTTCGCAATGTCTGAACAACGCTACGCACTGCCTTAATCGATTGTTCTTCAGATTTTGCTCCAGTACAAACCATTTTCCCAGAACTGAAAATCAATGTTGCAGTTTTTGGAGATTTTATTCTAAAAACTAGACCTGGAAATTGATCAGGATGATATTCAACATCTGGAAATGTTTGAGTTATCACATTAAGATCAATTCGTTGATCAACTGAAGCTGAAGCCACAACATTTTCTATACTTACAATAGGTTTTGTTTGAGGCATTTCGGTGTTTAAATATGTGCTTTATATATACTCTATAACATTTGGTGCAAACATTTACCGTATCAAATTTATCAAATTATATTTCTAGATAGGCAGCTCAGACAAATGCCTTTACATCATCGTGTCAGTTATAACTCTGATTCTTCATTGCGGCCAAATGAAGATAATTTACTGCTTATTTTAAAATTAGTATAGCATACTAAAAATTCTATGTTTGTGTTTTTACACATTATTTCTTGATCATCACCACAGACTAGAACAACCAAATAACAAGCCAGATACAACAAACTAAAAAGAACTTAGTGGGCCCAAAGGGCTTCGATCCCTTGGCTCACCGGTTATGAGCCGGTTACTCTACCAAGCTGAGTTATGGGCCCTACGAAAGAGCAAATTGACATGCGCTATAAAATAGTATAGAGTTTAGCAGTAAGCATTGTAACAGCTGTCAAGTAAGAGATTTTGAGCAGTTAATGATTTGCCAGCTATTTCTACTAGTTCATCTTCTTTTGATGTAGGAGTTTTTTCCAAGATTTTTCTCCAAAGAGCAGCATGTCTTATGTCAGCTTCTGCATGTAGCCTGAAATATTCTATTGCGTCATCATCTGACATACCATAGAATTTTCTTAATCCGTCTATCTTTGACAAACTAATCTTTGGTATTTCTTGTTCCAAGGCATACATTGCAGCAGCCCCACCCTCAAAGGAATTCATGAGGCATGAGAGATTTGAAATGGCTTGTTTTGTATCGTCAAGGCCTGTATAATTTTGTAGATTATTTGATGATACACCTAATGCGACAGCAAATTTTACCCATGGCTCTATGTGTTCAGACTCTTCATCTTTGTTTGAAGCAATTTTGTCCTTAATTTCAGATGGGCTTTTTTCCATCACTTCTCCTACAAATGAGGGAACTGCTTTTACCAATTGAAAGTATTCTTTTGAATAACCGCTAAGAGAATCTATTGATAATTTACCTTCATTCCACATTACATAGAATTTGTGCTTTAACAAACTCTGATCTTCAATTATCTTGTCAATTCTTTGAATAAGAGAACTCATGAAAATTATCACAGTCTAGCAATAAAAAAATCTTTTGAATGGCTTCAAAAGGATTTTATGGATATAAAATAGGATGCAATTTGGGCTCCAGTGGTGTAGACCGGTCAAGCATGTGGGACTTTCAATCCTACGACCCGGGTTCAAATTCTTCATGATGAAAATCCCGGCTGGAGCACCACCTTTCAAAAGCATTAATATTCTAACTGTAATTACGTTTGCTAGTGCAAATTCTTGGATAGAAAGAATTTCGAGATAAATCCACTCATAAAAGACTTTGAAAGATACATCGACAAGGTTGACGATGCAATTAAACAAGAATTAGAATTATACTCTGCATCAGAGTTTTTCGAGCCATTACAGTATTCTCTGGAGGGCGGTAAGAGAATAAGACCATTAATTCTCATCTTATCTGCAGAAAGCATAGGAAAGTGTGATGAAAATGCATATTCTGCGTCATGTGCAGTAGAATTTTTGCATACAGAATCAGTGATTCATGATGATATTATTGACAATGAGATCCTAAGAAGACGAAAGGATCCTTTTCACATAAAATATGGATATAACACCAGTATCATAACAGGAGATTTTGTACTAGGTTTGATTTTGAACATTGCATCTCGTCTGGATAATGCAAGAATAGGAAGAGAGCTTGCAATCACTGCAATGATGATGAGTGAGGGAGAGATGATTGAAACCAGGCTGGAAACAAGTGAGGATGTTACTTTTGATGATTATGTCAGAGTAATGGAATACAAAACTGCTACTGCATTTGAAGCAGCTGCAAAGATTGGAGCCATATTAGGTGGAGGTACTGAGGAACAAATTCTAGCACTTGCAGAATACGGCAAAAACATGGGAATAGCATATCAAATTAGAGATGATTTACAAGATTGGAATAATGAGGACAAATTATTTAATACATTGATAAAGAAAAGTTCTGATCCTCGTACTGTATTTGATCGCATGGACGCCATGCTCAATGATTATTCCAAGAAAGCAAAAACAGCATTAAGAAAAATCAATGACGGTCCTGCAAGAACAAGATTAGAAAGTCTTCTAGACTTGACTATGCTTAGTGTATAGCTGGCAGTCCGCTCATAATTGGAACAGCAGATTTTGCAAATTCTATAACTGGATCTGGATAGACACCGATTCCAACTATGAAGATTATCGAGAAGATCATAACTGCAATTACTGATTTAGGCTCCTTTAGTCTCTTGTTTGATTCCCCTTCCTCGAAATACATTTTTCTTATTATCCAACCATAGTAAGCAAGTGAGAGCGCACTGTTAAGAACTCCTGCCACTGCAAGATATGGAGCCCATGACAAAGTATGGCCAGCATCTATTGCAGATCCAAATAACATTAGTTTGCTCCAAAATCCATTAAGCGGTGGCACACCAGCTAGTGCAAGCAATGAAATTGTAAGTCCGAGTGCAGTGATGGGCATTCTTTTGCCAAGACCTTTTATCTTTTCAATATGAGTCACACCAAGTGTTGTAACTATTCCTGCGACAGCAATGAAAGCAGCTGCTTTCATTACAGAATGGTTTAGGATGTGAAATAGTGAGGCTTGTATTCCAATAGGTGAAATTGGTGCCACACTAAGACCTATCAGAATGTATCCAGCTTGACCAATACTTGAATAAGCTAGCATTCTTGTGAGATTTCTTTGTTTAATTGCAGCCAAGTTTCCTACAGTCATGGTCACTATAGCAATAACGGCAAGAGCAAATGCCCAATGAAGATTGAGTGCTATTGCACCCATGATTATAACTCTCAATACTGCTGCAAAACCAGCTTTCTTTGTACCAGCTGCTAGTAATGCAGCGATTGTTGGAGGAGATCCTTCGTATGCATCAGGTAACCACATGTGGAATGGAACCAAGCCTATTTTGAATCCAAATCCAGCTATGAACATACCTACAGCTAGTATTGCAAGCGGCATCATGTCAGGTCCAAGTTTTGAGAACCCAGCAATTACCTGCTCTATGTTTGTAGATCCTGTCAGGCCATATGCAATTGATATTCCATAGATTATGATTCCAGATGATAAAGCCCCAAACAAGAAATACTTGATTGCCGCTTCATTTGAAGACGGATCCTTTTTGAGATATCCAGCCAGAACATATGTTGGAATACTCATGAGTTCCCATGCTATGAATAACATCACCAGATCAGTCGAGTATGCAATGAGTATCATTCCGATTGATGAAAGTAGAATTAAAGAATAGTATACCGCAGGATTTGCTCTTCCGCGCATATAGTTAAACGAACCAACTGTTGTCATTATTCCAACAATTAGCATCGCTATTGCAAAGAATGATCCAAACTTATCATCAACAAGAACATTTGATGAAAAAATTGCAGATGGTGTTACATGTTTTGTAAGTATTTGGTAGACAACAAATCCAATTGCAGCCAATAATGCACCAAGAGCTATTACACCATAAACAGAGGAACCTTTTTCTTTTCTTGCTACATTAATTACTGGAATTAGTACTCCTACGGCTCCAAGTATCAGAGTTAACATTATTGGGGTTGATGTGAATTCTATCATTTTTTATCTCCTAAATTAACAACAGGAATACTACGATTAGTATACCTACTCCAAAAATGTAAAGATAAGACTGTGAAACTCCTGTCTGTGTTGCTTGCATTATTCTTGCACCACCGGCCATAGTTTTCTCAGGAACCACGTTGAATCCCTCCAGTACAAAGTTCTCAAAGTATTTGTAAAGACCTCTAGCAACGTACAATGGGGCTACTACAAATCCCCAATAGATCAACGCATTGAGATACCATCTGTTCAAGAAGAATTTGTGAATGGCATAAAAGAATATGTTTGAATTTACAAATTTAACCGGGTCTACAAATCTTCCAATATAGAAGATATATCCAAGTCCAAATCCAATGGCAAATGCAGCTAGTGAAGCCATAAGGGCCACAGGATTAACACCTTGTAGGAAACCACCAAGTAGTGGTTGTGAGTCCATTGCAACTGTTTCAATATTAGATTTTATTCCAAATGTTGATCCCAAGTAGTTAACAAAGAGATCATGGATTTGGTGTTCAAATGCAAGACCCATCACACCCACTCCAATTGTCAGTACAGCAAGTATTCCATATGGAATCCACATTGAAGGGCTGGCTTCATGTACATGGTGTCCCTCTTTTTCCATTTCTTCAACATGCTTGCTCTTGTTGCCAAAGAATACTAGTCCTATCATCCTAGTTGTATAGAAGGCAGTTATCACTGCAGTGATGACTGCAATTGCAAATATTGGAATGGCCCAAGTGTTACCAGACTGATAAACTGCAGCAAATATCGCATCTTTACTCCAAAAGCCTGTAGTGATAAACGGAGCTCCCATCAGTCCAAGGCCAGCTGCCCACATGAAGGCATATGTCTTCTTCATATATTTTCGAAGACCTCCCATATCAGTCATGAATCTAGAACCTACAATATGCAGTATAGAACCAGCTGCCATAAACAACGATGCCTTGAACATGGCATGTGAAATAAGATGGAAGAATCCAGCTGTATAACCATCAACAAATTGTTTTGAAAGACCGGCAACACCAAGAGCCATCATCATGTAACCTATCTGTGACCCGGTAGAATATGCAAGAACTTTTTTAATTTCAGGATGCACCATTCCTTGCGTAGCAAGAAGAAGTGCAGTTATTGCACCAACCCATGCTATTATCTCAAAGAATTGATCCATGTTAATTCCAATTGCCGCTAATGCAAAGAAGAGTGGAGCTAAACGGGCCACCAAAAATACACCAGCCTTTACCATTGTTGCAGCATGAATAAGTGCTGAAACTGCAGTAGGTCCTGTCATTGCCTCAAGTAACCATTCGTTTAGTGGGAATTGTGCAGATTTTCCTATTGCACCTCCAAACAACAAGACAGCAGCTGGAATCAGCAAGTGTTGTGCAGCCATGGCTGTTGCCCAGCTAGTATTTGCAGTCAACTCTCGGAATCCAAAAGTGCCTGCAAATGCAAAGATGAGAAACATGCCAGCCAACATCATAACATCACCAACTTTGGTCATGATGAATGCCTTCATTCCAGAGTGAGTCGGAGAATAATAGTCCATAAGACCAAGCACATGTCGTCCCTCTATTCCAACATGATCCTTTTTCTTGTCTTTATACCAAAATCCTACTAATGCATATGATGCAAGGCCTACTCCTTCCCAACCAAAGAAAAGTTGCAAAAAGTTATCAGACAATACAATAAGCTGCATGGAGCCCAGGAAAAATGCCATCCAGAAAAAGAACCTGGTGAGATCCTTGTCTCCTTTCATGTATCCAGTACTGTATACAAATATCAGAAATGAAATCCAAGCAACAACGTTACTCATTATTACTGCAAGTGGATCAGCAAGCACTCCAGCCTTGAGTCCAATTGACGATATCCAAGGAATTTGATTATGAATTTCGTGATTGCCAAGAGCTCCTGGTAGAAGAGTTACAGCTGAAATTGCACTTGCAAGAGCAAATGCTACTGCAACCCAACCAGTTGAACGCTTGGAAACTTTTCCAAAGGCTGGGATTATCAGGGCTGCAGCAAATGGAAGTATCCAAATTGCCCATACTCGAAGGTCTCCCAATCCAGAAATGAGATCAAAAGGTAAAATAGCCATTTTCTAAACTCCCACCAATCCCTTCATGAAAGGAATTATTTGATTAAAGAACACATCTGGATATATTCCAATAACAACACTAAACCCTGCCAAGACCATCATTGGTCCTGTAACATACCAATTGGCTTCTTTTGTTTTTTCTAGATTTTCTGGAAGTTTTCCAAAGAAAACTCGTTTTATCATCCATAGTACGTATGCCATTGTAATAACAGTTGCAACCAAACCTAAACCAAATGTAACCATTCTGATCATGGAGCCTTGTTGAATTGCAGTTTGGAGTGCGCCATAGAACATGGTCCATTCTGCCATAAACCCACTAGTTGGTGGAACACCCATCAGAGTAAGTGCTCCAATCATTGCACAAACTGCGGTTATAGGCATTTTTCCTGCAAGTCCTCCCATCTTTGTTATGCTGCGAGTTCCAACTTGCAAAATTATTGCGCCAACCATCATGAACAAAATCACTTTGCCTAAACTATGAGATACAAACATCATTTCAGAACCAGAAAGACCAAGTACAGAAGCAGAACCAATTCCAAATAAAATATAGCCCATCTGGCTTATACTAGAATAGGCAAATAATTTTCGAATGTCATCTTGTACTAATGCCATTATTCCACCGTAGATCATTGTTATCAAACCCCAAATGTTCAAAGCAAGAGCAAAGTGTTCGTATTGACCAGGCATTAGCATTATTATCAATCTGAATAATCCATACGCACCAACTCCTAGCATTGCTCCGGAAGATAATGCGTTAAGTGGAGTTGGCGAAGCTCGATAGACATGTGGAAGCCACATATGCACTACAAATGATGCCATTTTTACCGTAAGACCAACTATGATTGCAACAGCTGCAAGTGCCAGAACATGAGGCGGTATTCCGTGCGTTTTGATATCAGCGTAATTGAAACTGCCAACGCTGAGACCTATTGAAAGAAAACCAAGTAAAAGAATTACAGCACCTACATGAGTCCAAAAGAAGAATAACAGTGCAACTCTTCTTCTTGATTCATACCCCCATAACGCCAACATGAAAAATGCTGGAATTAACATGACCTCAAAGAAGACATAAAATTCTATCAAGTTGGTTGCAAGAACTGTTCCAAGCATTCCCATTGCCATGACAAGGAAGAGAGCATAGTATGCTCCAATTTGATGATTAAGATGACTTTTCAGAGAAGAAGACTCGATCATCTCAGTACCGCCTCCTACCAACTGTTTTTCAGAACTCATTCGTTCCTCAAACATTGTTGTTATTCTGGCAACCATGTAGGGTTTTGAAAATAGTGCAAGTACCGTTGATACAAGGTATATTATGATTGCAAATGGAGAAGCAAGACCATCAAGTAACAATCCAAATTCACCAAACAATTGAGTCCATTTGTAATGTTCTTCATAACTTCCTGAAAGTACTGGAACAATAACTAGTACTGTACAGTACAACAACAATCCAAAACTAAACAATGCCGCAGCTGTAGGCCCAGACTTGCGTCCAAGATAATACGCCAATGGAGAAAGCAACAGTGGTAAGAGTACAGCTTGTAATAGTACGAATTGCATTATCCTTTCAAACTCCTAAAGTCTGCAATGTCAATGTTTCTGTACATCCTATATGCCACAATTACAAGTGCCAATCCAACTGCAACTTCTGCTGCTGCTATTGCAATAGAAAAGAGAGCAAGTGTCTGTCCCTGACTATTTGGTATATATCTAGAAAACGCCACCAAATTGAGATTGGCAGAGTTGATAATCATCTCAATGCCAAAAAGCATACGAATCGCGTTTCTCTTTACTGCAATTCCATAGATTCCAATGGCAAGTAATGCCACTGAAACTAGAATAAAATCAATCAGCCCGTTGGTCATCTATAACATCCTCCCTTCTTGCTAGCGTCATTGCCCCAACAATTGATGACGCCAAAATTAATGCCATCACAATTAATGCAGGCGAATAATATGTTAGAAAGTCTTCCCCAATTTTCTTGTAATCAACTGCTGCTGAGTTTGTATCCATTGTTTTCAGGCCCGAACCAATGATTATTGTTCCTATGCCCAGCATGAGAACAACCATCAATCCAATACCAGCATATCTTCGGCGTTTATCTTCTACCTTATTGAAAATAAGCTCTCGTCTTACTAGCATAACTGTAAATAATATAAGAACTGCAATGGAGCCAACATAAACTGAAAGCTGAAACATTGCTACAAATGGCGCATCCAAGAGCAGAAAGAATCCGGCAACACCAGACAGTGTAAGCATTAATGCAATTGAACCGTAGATCAAAGAGCGTATTTCAAGTGCTACAATGGCAGATCCAATTGTTAGAACAGACAAGGCTAGAAATACAGAATCAACCATGTGAAGCACCCCTGTCACTAATTTTTATTTCAACATCTTGCGAAATGTTTGGTTTTATAGCAAGTTGTGCAGGGGTGTAAATTAGAGCAGATTTTGTAAAGGAAGAAAGCTCATAGTCATTGGTCATGTAAAGTGCATAAAATGGACAAGCATCTACACAAAGTCCACAGAATACACACTTGCCATAATCTATCTGTGGCATTATTGCTTTCTTGTTATGCTTCCATGTTTCATGAATCTTGACCATGCTTATGGCCTCTGCTATCCCCTCACATGCTACTGAGCAAAGCTGACAACCAGTACAATGCTCATGGAATAGTATGTGTCGTCCGCGTAGTCCAGCTATTCCCACTCCAGTCTCGGGATTGAATTGAAAGCCATCACCTACAAATTTTAATTTCTGTTCAGGATATCGTAATGTAAATCGCTTTACTGCAAGATGTTTTACACCGGAATTTAGTGCACGTATTATTCCAATAACATTACTCAATGCAATAATCCTCCCGGTCCCAAGACACCTGCGTATAGCAATCCGAGAGCTATAAAGATGTTAATGAATGCAAGTCCAATTAGTTTGTACCAACCAGTATGCAATATCATATCTATTCTAACTCTTGGGAAAACTCCACGCGGTAGTAGAATTAAGAGTATAACTCCAACAGTCTTGATCACAAACCATAGTGTACCATTGAGCATCTCCTGATCAAAAAGTGGCAATCCAGGGAACTTTGCAGTTACAGGACCAATTGTAATTCCTTGGGTTATGATATCCTGTGGGAACGGCGGCCAGACCATTGGGCCATTCCAGCCTCCAAGGAACAATACTGTGAATAATCCTGCAAACGCATATAATTTTAAATAAGTTCCAAGCTGAATCAGTCCATACATCATTCCAGAGAACTCTGTTAGCCACCCTGCAACGATCTCACTTTCTGCCTCTGGAAGATCAAATGGAACTCTCTCAAGTTCTGCCAATATCGTAATGAAAAATACTATAGCGCCAATTGGGAGAAAGGCTATCCACCAAAAATGCTCTTGTGATTCAACAATTTGTGAAAGATTCAGGCTTCCAGAGAGTATCACAACTCCAAGAAGTGAGAGTATCAATGGAATTTCAAAAGCAACCATTTGATGAAGTGCCCTGAGACCACCAATGAATGTCCATTTGCTATTTGCTGCCCATGCAGTAAGTACTGCGATTATCGGGAAGAAGCCAATGACTGCAAATACTGCCAAAAGACCAACATTTGGATTTGCAACCACCCAACCAGGGGCAACTGGAATAAGAGAAACAAAGGCACCCGCAGCACCAACAAACAGTAATGGACCCATCCAGAAAATAGGCTTGTCAGCTTTTGCAGGTATTATGATCTCCTTACTCATTAGCTTAAAGCCATCACCCATCAGTTGAAGAATTCCTTCTATTTTTCCACAATAGAGTGGACCTACTCTGAGTTGCATTTTTGCAAGGAACTTTCTTTCAACAAATATTGTTGCAGCTGCAAGCAATGCAGCAAATCCAAATCCTGGAAATGCCATCACTCTAAAGATAGTAGTATGCATGAAATTTTTGACAATTGGTAAAGTACGTGATGGATCTGCCATCCAAGTCATTGCCAAGTATGGCGTCATGAGTTGGCCGTTGATTACTGGTAGTTTTATGTAAAACAATACGATAAAGACTATTGGCAATCCAACTAGACTGAAGATCAAGATAACCCAGAATATTAAATCAAATAAAGAACCAATGAATCGACTTAGCCTAAACTGCGGTGCAATTGTTGACATTTATCTATCTGCCTCCACAGGCCAATAATTAAGACCCCAATAGACTGCTGGCATGTTACCTAATTTTTCTCCTTTTAGTAGGTATGGCATACAAATCAAATTTCTAAACGAGCCAACGCTTATCTTTACTCTATAAGGTTCTGGCCTATTGTTAGATACAATGTAATATCCAATTGCACCTCTTCCAGATTCTACTCTACGATAAACTTCATCATTACCCCCTTTTGGATTTGGTTTTAATTTTGTACGTACAGAACCGGATTTTGGCATCTTTTTTAATGCGTCTTTTATTATTCTACAGCTTTCAAACATCTCAAGATAAGGTATTCGCGATCTTGCATAGGAATCACCTTCCTTCATCACTATTGTTTGAAAATCTAGATTTTCATAGACATCATATGGTTCTTTTTTCCTTACATCAAAATCAACACCAGATGCTCTAAGCACAGAACCAGTTGTACCAAGTCTGATAGCATCAGTTCTGGACAATATTCCACTTCCCTCGGTTCTTGCCTTTAAGAGAGGATTCTGATAGAATATGGCTTCATATTCTTTTAGCCTCTTCTCAAAATATTCAACTTGGCGTAGACATCGTTCTTCAAAGTTAGATGGTAAATCATTTCTTACTCCACCAGGTACAAGATATGCATGAGTTACTCTTGCACCGGACATTGCTTCTAGCAGGTCAATGAAAAGTTCTCTGTCACCTGCAGGCCACATGAACATAGTAGAATGGCCTAAGAATATTCCATAGATAGCCAACCAGTATAAAATATAGATACAACGATTCAGTTCTGCTGCAATGACTCGAATGTATTTTGCTCTTTCTGGAACTTCAATTCCCAATAATTCTTCTACTCCAAGACAGTAAGGGTACAAAATGTTGGAAGAGTCATGTATTACAGGTCTTTCAAGATGTGGAATGTTCTGGATGTAATTTCTGTATTCAGCCATTTTTTCCTCTCCTCTATGTACGTAACCTGGATCAGGATCACAAGAAACAATGTAATCACCATCTACTTTGATAATGAGTCTCATGTGTCCAGAACCTGGATGTTGAGGACCTACGTTAAGTGTCATTATTTTGTCATCCACTGTCTCAAGATGCATTCCTGGAGGTAGTTGTGTAGTCATTTTATCTTCCCTTTATCTTGAAATCTTTTCTAAATGGTGGTATATCTGCCCAGTCTTCCGGCAAAAGTAATCTTCGCATATCAGGATGACCTTCAAAGTAAACGCCAAACATTTCAAAACATTCCCTTTCATGAAATTCTACACTATAGAACACATCACGCAATGATGGGGTTCTTGTTGCATCAGAACCAGGATTAGGAACATCTTCACGTGGAACTCTGGTAGCAAGTGCAAAAATTTGTCTTCCAAGTTTTTCATCAGTGTAAGACCCTAGATGATAAATAACTTCAATCTCACTTGAATCTGGATAATCAACTCCAGATACAGATTCTGCATGATCATACTTTAGTTCATCTCGTATAAATTTAGCAACATCTACAATATCTTCTCTTTTAGTAGTTACTCTAATTCTATCAGATCTTATGTAATCTACACGTATCTTATCACCAAATTTTGATGAAATTTTATCTGCCAAAGATTTTTCAAATGCTGGAATTGGTTTTGGTTTAACAGGAACATCGGGAGACAAGTCCAGTCCTTTTTCTTCATAGAATTTTTTTGCTTCATCTTTTGACATAGAATCGGACTTGGCATTTTCAGAATTGTCAGAATGCTCCTCTGTAGTATCTTTGACTTCTACGTCCTTGTCAGTTCCAGAGCTCATGATTATTTAGCCTTCGTCCGTTTTATTTTTTCTTGAAGTAACATACATCCTTGGATTAGTGTTTCAGGTCTTGGAGGACATCCTGGAACATAAACATCAACTGGAAGAACACCATCAATTCCAGGGAGTACATTATACGAGTCAAAGTATAATCCTCCAGTTATTGCACATGCTCCCATTGCTATGACATATTTTGGATCCGGCATCTGATCATACACCATTCTCAATCTAGGAGCCATTTTTCTAGTAATTGTTCCCATGACAACTATTAGATCACATTGTCGGAGAGAACCAAATGCTTCGATAATACCAAATCTTTCGACATCATATCGAGGACTTGAGGCAGCACCAAATTCTACACTACAACATGCAGTCTCAAGGTGCACTGGCCATAATGAGTAAATTCTGCCCCAATTGATAGCCATATCAAATGGTTTTCCTACTGCTTTGATAAGAACATCTCCAAGTTTCCCAACTAGAACATTAGTAGCATGTGGTGCAGTGTCTGGGCTAAGTAATTCTTTTAACATTATTCTTCCCTATCCCGAATCCTTTCTACAGTCGATTTAAAAGTTACCAAATGTCCTTTCTCCCTGCTTGATATAATGCAAAGGCAAATGCAGCAAAGATTATTGCAAGAAATCCAATTATTGGCAAAGTTGCTGACTTTGGCAAATTAAGAATGCTACTTCCCCAGGCATACAAAAAGATCGATGCAACGTCAAATACAACAAACATCAAGACAAATGAGTAATATTGCATCATAAAGTGAGTACGTCCTTCTCCTTGTGGAACTTGACCAGATTCCATAGGCAAGAACTTGACGGGATTAGGACTTCGTCTGGGTGCAATCATTCTAGAAAGAATTAGGGTTGGCCCTGTTGCTACGATTGCAAATGTAAATAACAATAAGATTGGGCTGAAACTACTTGCAGCTTCTCCTACCAAAGTAGCTAACAAGCCAGTCGGAGAATATAAAAAGCTATGCACATTATACGATCATAATTTTCATTGCTGACAAATTTTTCAACAATTTCTTTGAAATTGAACAATATATTCAATTTTCCATATTAATGGATTTTAATTACTTAATTTCTAAAATGATTGATATATGACAGTAACAAAACCTACCTTATGGTAAGTATCGGACAAAAGGCACCGCCTTTTACCTTAGTAGATACAGAATTAAAAATGCGAAGCTTAGATGAGTTTAAAGGAAAAAAAGTAGTTCTCTCATTCTTTGTAGCTGCAAGTTCTCCTGTATGTACCAAAGAAATGTGTACCTTCAGAGATGAATGGAATCAAATATCAAAACTTGGAGCTCAAGTAATAGGAATTAGTAATGATGGTCCATTTGCAAATAAAGCATTTGCAGAATCTCAACATCTTAATTTTCCAATACTTGGAGACTATAAGAGTCAGACAATAAGAGACTATGATATTCTAATGCCTGACTTGTTGCATGTAAAGGGCTATGATGCAGCAAAGAGATCGGTATTCATTGTAGATGAAGGTGGAAACATAGTCTACAAATGGGTCTCAGACAATCCATTGATAGAACCAAATTATCAAGAGATCATGAACTTTCTCAAGAAATAAAACAAAAATCTCTTTTAATTTATTTTAAAAATATTTATTCAATCTCTGCAAGTACATCATTTTTTGCAACTGACGCACCTTGTTTCATTTTTATGGATTTGACAACTCCATCTTTATGAGATTTGATTGAAATTTGCATTTTCATAGATTCTAAAACACAGACTACATCTCCTTTCTTTACATTATCACCGGCAGTTACATTTATCGATACAACTCTACCAGGAATTTGACTTTTGAGATTTATCTGAGAATCAGAAGTGGAGTCAGCTCCAGAATTTTTATAAACAATTTTGTCCATCTCTGGGCGTTTGTTAAATGTCAGCTTTATGCCATCAATAACAAGTGTTATTCGATTAGTACTATTTTCAAGATATTTTGTTATGTGATAAACGCTATCTAGCATAAATTCAATTTTATTATGAGTCATTGTCATAATCTTAAGGTCAAGTTCTTTTCCTTGGATTTTTAGGATAAACTCATTATTACTAATGGACTTTATAATTTCCCCATCCAAGCTTTCGTCTGTATTTTCTAGTTTGAATTTCATATCAATGCCTATCCACTTGTGTTTTCCATCTAATGCTATGTTCCTTGTGTGGTTTTATCTTGTTTTTGAGGAATTCTGAATGTATGAGTGTTGCAGCTAATGCAGCTTCTGATTTTTGTGATGCCTCATTTTTCAAATCACTTTGCAACCTGTCAAGAATCTTGAATCTATCAAGAAAGTCTGTTGACAATTCACCATTAATGAATTCCTTACTGTTTAGAATAGTCTTGTACAATGGGATAGCTGTTTCAACTCCTTCAATGTAAAAATCAGACAGTGCTAAAGCCATTCTTTGTCTTGCTTCTTCAAAGTTTTGTCCCCAAGTGATGAGTTTGCCCATAAGTGAGTCATAATAAGGCGATACAGTACAACCAGGATAAAGATAAGTATCCACTCTAACTCCAGGTCCTGACGGAATGTTAACATCCCAGATTTTTCCAGTCGAAGGCGCAAAGTCTAGAAATGTATCTTCTGCATTTATTCTACATTCTATTGAATAACCATTTACTTTGAGATCTTTTTGTTTGAAAGGAATTTCTTTTCCATTTGCAATATCAATTTGTAATTTGACAAGGTCAAGACCTGAGACTAGTTCAGTTACAGGATGTTCAACCTGTAATCTTGCGTTTATTTCTATAAAATAGAAAGTTCCATCATCTAGCCTTAGAAATTCTGCGGTTCCTGCATTATGATAATCCACAGCTACTGCAGCTTTTACTGCTAGTTCTCCTATTTCGTCACGTGTCTTCTGATCAACTACTGGAGAAGGAGACATCTCTATGAGTTTTTGATGTCTTCTTTGGATAGAGCATTCTCGCTCAAAGATATGTACTGCATTTCCATGTTTATCACGTGCTAATTGAAATTCAATATGTCGTATTTTTGGAAGAAACTTTTCAACAAATAATGCTGACTTGCCAAATGCTGCTTTGGATTCCCCAGAAGCAAGTTCAAAGGCTTGTCTTAATTCTTGTTCATTATGTACTAGTCTGATTCCTCTACCTCCTCCACCAAAAACGGATTTTAGTAAAACAGGATATCCTATCTTGTGTGCGACATCTAGTGCTTTTTCAACTTCTTCAACAATTCCTGGGCTTCCCGGTACAGTAGGTACATTGGCTTTCATCATTGCATCCTTACATTCCATTTTGTCACCACAAAGTCTCATTGATTTTCCTGAAGGTCCTATGAAATTCAGGTTCTTTTTCTCACAAAGATCTGCAAAGTCTGCATTTTCAGAAAGAAATCCATATCCAGGATGGATTGCATCAGCACCAGAGCTAATTGCAGTTTCTATTATTTTTTCCATGTTAAGATAGCTTTGTGCAGGAGATGCAGAACCAATATGATATGCTTCACTTGCCATCTTGACGTGTTTTGAATTTACATCCTCGTCAGAATAAACTGCTACAGATTTTAGTCCTAATGTATTACATGCTTTTATGACACGTATAGCAATTTCCCCTCTGTTTGAAATTAAAATTTTCTTGATCATATCATTCTAAAGATTAATGTTTCCATGTTTTCGTGGAATTCTTCTTTCTCTTTTATTTGCCAAAGCATCCAAGGCCCTAATCAGAGATGGTCGTGTTTCAGCAGGATCGATTACCGAGTCAATTGTACCATAGGATGCAGCTACATATGGATTAGCAAATTTTTCTGTGAAATTATCTACAAGCTGTTTTTTCAGCGCAACAGGATCTTTTGCAGTATCAAGTTCTTTTCTATTCATAATTCTCACAGCCGCTTCAGAACCAAGTACTGCTATTTGTGCAGTTGGCCAGGCATAATTCACATCTGTTCCCAAATTCTTGCTTGCCATTGCGATATAGGCTCCACCATAGGCCTTTCCTATGATTAGTGTAATTTTTGGCACTGTAGCTTCACAGTATGCATACAAGAGTTTACTTCCATGTCTAATGATTCCAGCGTGTTCTTGTTGTGTTCCAGGCATGTATCCAGGGGTATCTACTAGTGTGATAATTGGAATACCATAACAATCACAAAATCTGATAAATCTAGATGCCTTGTTAGATGAATCAATATCAAGAGCTCCTGCCAATACCATTGGTTGATTTGCGACAATTCCTACTGTTTTTCCATGAAGTCTGGCAAATCCAACTACAACATTTGGTGCAAATAATTCATGTATCTCAAAGAATACGTGATTATCAACTATAGAAGTAATAATTTCTTTCATATCATATGGTTGCAATGGGTTTTCTGGAATTATGTTTATGAGGTTGTTGTCTAGTCTATTTGGATCATCACCAGTTTCCACAATAGGTGATTCTTCTGTACTGTTCTGAGGAATATATGATAAAAGCGTCTTTACAATATCCATGCAGTGATATTCATTCTTTCCAACAAAGTGTGCAACACCACTATTTCTTCCATGTGACATTGCTCCTCCAAGTTCATCAAAAGACACTTCTTCTCCAAGTACGGTCTTGACGACCTCTGGACCTGTTACAAACATTGTAGCGATTTTATCAGCCATTATTACAAAGTCTGTCATTGCAGGCGAATATACAGCACCTCCTGCTGAAGGTCCTACACTAATAGTAATTTGAGGAACTACTCCAGATGCAAGCTGATTATGATAGAATATACTTGCAAAACCATCAAGACTTAGAATACCCTCCTGAATTCTTGCTCCACCTGAATCAATTATTCCAATTATTGGAGATCCAACTTTTACAGCATGCTCCATGACTTTTGTAATTTTCTTGGCTCCCATTTCACTTAGTGTTCCACCAAGAACTGTAAAATCATAAGCAAAGAGAAAAACTTGTTTTCCATGTATAGTTCCATATCCTGTTACCACTCCATCTCCAAAGAATTTTTTGTTCTGCATGTCAAATTCATGATAATGATGAGTTGTCATGGCATCAATCTCGGTAAAACTTCCTTCATCAAGCAACAGGTCAATTCGCTCCCTTGCGGTAAGCTTACCCTTATCATGTTGACCCTGAATTCTTTCTTCTCCACCACTTTGCTCTGCCTGTCGCCTTTTATGTAAAAAATTCTTTATCTTTTCAGAATGCATGATTCGAATTAGAGGCTATTTACAACCTATATTAATTTAATCAGTTTTAACTTCTCGAATACCATCTCGGCCGCCCTTTGCGTTACGGAAAACATTCATTCCGATATGGTAATTTTCCCATAATCCTTCTATTATTTGGAGTTCTTCCCTTACAGATTGCAATGTTTCCTTAGTAGCCTGTGGATCTGCTTCCACTTTTGCAAGTAGCTGTCTCTTTTCCGTAAGAAGATCCTCTAATCCTACCTCATAGTTTGATTCTCCATGAAAAGCTGGATCTAAAGGAGTTATCTTTGTGGTAGTTTTTACCATTTATTTCTCAATCTTAGGGGTTAGATTTTAAGATTTAGTAAAGGATATCGTTTTACTACCGAAATCTGATAGAGTGAAAATGCATCTTTTGCTTCACTGCATTTTTTACATATACACATCTGAGAAACTTTAGCAAGATCACAGTTATCTGCAAATTCACAATCAGGACATCCTGCTTGACCCCCACAGACTATGCATTTTAGCTGCATAACTTCTGCGCATGCCTGATGCTTTACACCTAGCCCCTTGGCCCACAGAGCAACTTCATTGATTTCAATTTTTTTATTACAAACTAGACATGTGCCAGGAAATTTCATTGGTATTGGACGCCAGCTCATTTTATCAGATCCATTTCCTTTTGGATAATTTCACTGTCAGTCTCATTTAGATCCATTTCAAGGGACTTGTTTTTCATACAATAGAGAAGATATGGAAGATAAAAAGTTGAAAATGTACTACGTGAGACATGCATTTGTTTTGCAAGATTTCCAGTTAATCCCTTAATTGCCATACCATCCCATCTTATTCTGTTAAGAGTTGGCCACGGAAGATTGAATTTAGAATATTTGATCGCCGTTCCTTGTTTGTATAGTTTTAACAATATACCATCTAGGTATCGCAAGAGTCGCCATTCTTGTTTTCGCATTATCTTTCCATATAACATATCAGCTTCAGATAAAATGCCTAACATTTCTTTTAACACATTTACAGGAAGAGTACTTGTTATTATGCTAGAATAAAATGCATTAATCTTTTCTCTAGGATCAATCCTCAGAGAATAAAGTATTGCCTGAGCTTCTTCAGATGACTTTGCATTGAAGAATAAATTTACAGCATCTTCAATATTATTAGTTTCATGAGACTTGTCAAGTTGTGGTTCGAATCCACCAGCTAATGCCTGGGCAGAATTTAAAATTGATCTTATATCACCGCGTGAATCAATAATCATTTTTATCATGCTACCAATTTTTATCGATGCACCTTCACGTTTGAGAATTTCTTCTACGTACAGTCTCATCAATCTAGGAGGGAGTGGTCTGAGTTTTACGGTAGTTGCCACTTTTTTTATAGATTTCATCTTGTCAGATGCATCAGAATTTGCTGCAAGAATTATTGGGATTGTTGGTTCTTTTAGTATGTCAATTAGTGCTTCAACACCACCAAAGTCAGATCTTCCATGTATTCCATCTACTTCATCAATGAAGATCATTGGTTTTCCAAGTACACTGCTATTACCAAGAATAGGGTTAAGAATTTCTTGAATTTTCTGCTTGCTTCTCACATCACTTGCATTCATGCTGATTAGATCATAGCCAAATTGCTTTGTTCCCAATACCGCCATAGTCGTTTTTCCAATGCCCGGGGGACCAACTAATAGAAGAGGTTTTGTGCCTTTGATCCATTTACCAAGCCACTTTACAAAAGATTCTTTTGCTTCCTCATTTCCAACCATCTCAAGTAGGTTCTTTGGCCTATATTTCTCAGACCACATCATATCAAATCACTGTGGAATCTTTGATTCAAATTCTTTCCATAATTTTTCTTTTGAAAGTCGATTAAACCAATACAAGTTGTAATGCTCTACTGTCAGAAAGAGAAATTCTAGAAAATCTTTATGCGAAAAACTTTCAGGCAGTAATTCTAGAGCAAGTCGTGCTTCACCTAGATAGATGTCACTTTTCTTCATGGTAAAGTCAAATCCTTTTTGAACATCCCCTGTAAGAAATGTGTAATATAGAGGCCAAGAAGGAACTTTTACAAATTTATTCTTGATTGAATCTTCAATTTCATTTCCACATCCAACTGATTCTGCAGCTTTTGCCATTCCAAGATAGAATATTTCTCCAAGTGGAAATCTTGCAAGAGTCATGTTTTTTCCCGCAGTTCCCATTACGGCTCTATATTTTTTGTAACATTGAATCATTTCTTCTTCAGATATACTTTTAGGATTTATTTTTAATTTAAAATCAACATATTGACCTATACGTGCATCTTTGAAGCCTCTCTCAAATTCCTCCAATACCTCTTTGCCGCCTATAGAAATCTTATCTCTTGCAAGTTTCAAGATATATGGATTCATCAGCTTATAATCATCTAAAAATTCCACATCTTCATCTTTGTCCATTATTCTATCCATTGGTTCGCTTAGATCAATTGCAATAATATGACCATCAATGATATCAGTTTTTTTCTTACTATCATTATCATCTCCGAAATATTGCGTAGAGGCATCATACAATGCACTAAAAACCGGAAATGTCATTTTAACAAAATTAGAATTTAATATTCTTGAAACTCTATCAAGAAGAGTCTCATAATTTTCTAGTCTCTTTCTCACCTCGTCTATCTGGGATTTTTGGAGAGTTATCTCAGTGGAGCCCACTTCTCGGGCAAACCTCTCTTGAGTTTCAAACGGATTTGGATCAGATTTTATCTCTTTTAATAGATCTTCGGCAAATCTTTTGGTGAATTTTGGAAATTCTTCTTCTGCCTCCTTTTTGTATTTATCAAATAACCGATATCCTTTACTTTTGAACAAGGCCTGCTTGACAATGTCCTTACCCGGTTTGGTGGACAGTAGAGCCTCCTTACTAAAAATGGACTCGTCTTTACTACTCACACAATGGCACAACTTTTTTGCTATTTATGCATTCAGTCTCTTTTTTATTACTTCAAATAAATTAGGACTTGAAAAAGAAAAATCTGTGAAAGTAATTGAAATTTTAGAAGAGGCTGCAAAGAGAGTACACAAGAATGTAAAACACCTTGCAGGAACAAAAGAATCCGGTACGGATCATGGCATGGGTGCAGGTGGAGATATATCACGTAGGATTGACATTGTTGCAGAAAAAACAGTTCTTGATTATCTACGCGAAATAAATTTTGAGTGTACTGTTTTTGGAGAAGAGTGTGGCATGGTCGAATTATCGCCAAATCCCAGAGGATTTATCATAATGGACGCAATAGACGGTTCCACTAATGCAGTAAGAGGTTTACCGTTCTTTTGTTGCTCACTTGCATTTACACCAGAAGATAAGCTGAGTTCTGTTACAGACGGAGTGATAATGGATTTACATAATGGAGATTTGTATTCTGCATCAAAAGGCAAGGGTGCATACATGAATGGAAAAAAGATTCAAGTACATAAAGAAAAACCAATCTATTTTGTTGTAGGTGTTGACATTTCAGGAATTTCGCCTGATGCTTTACCTCAATTAGCACCAATTCTTTCAGCGTCAAATCATGTTAGACATTTTGGGGCTGTTGCCCTTGAGCTTGCAATATTTGCTCGTGGACTAGTGGACGTTTTTGTAGATTTAAGAAGAAAGTTAAGAATTACAGATGTTGCAGCAGGATACCTGATTGCATTAGAAGCTGGTGGATATGTGGTCGATGAAAATGGTATGCCGCTCGATTCAAACCTGAGTTACGACAAGAGAATCTCCTTCATAGCAGCTGCAAATAAAGAAACACTTGCAGATATTATGAAAAAACTCGGTTTATCACCTAAAATTTGATATTGAGTTTGACGGATTTCTAGAGAAAAATTTATGGCGCCCTTGGCGGGATTTGAACACGCGTCGAGGCCGTGACAGGGCCCCATTCTAGACCGGGCTTTACGAGGATTGGAATTAACCGCATCCCCTCTATACTACAAGGGCGTTAAAATACTGTGGAAGAAAATCTGAGTTTAAAGCTTTCTTTTCTTCAAAAAATTTTGTAAAAGACTAAATTATACACAACTATGACCCTTCGCTATGGGTTCGTAGCTCAGCCAGGTAGAGTACCGGACTTTTAATCCGGCTGTCCGGGGTCCGAATCCCCGCGAACCCGCTTAAAATTAGCAAGTAATCATGAGATACATCAAGTGCCAAGTTATTCACAAACCGTCATTTTAGATCAAATGACTTCAAAAATAGAAGGATTCTAACTAACTTAGGTTCAGTTCTGGAAACTCTGCTTGCTTGATTCCCAAGTCATGCTGGAGTGTTCTGATCTTCTTTGCATATTCAGTCATTCGAGGGTTATCACTCTGTACCTTTGCGATCTTGTATCCACGCCAAGCTTTTTTGAGTGCACCCCATGTCTGACCTGCAGTGTAGTTAGGGTTGTTTGTTTGTGGTTGTACGAATTGATACATACTAGAGGTGAGTTGTAAAAAACAAATATCAGCACATATGTTAAGTAAAATCAATATAAAAGTCAAGTTTCTCACATTAAATTCAGATATTTACTGGATTTATCTGTAAAACCTTCAATTTTCCTATGTTTCTAACATATTTTAGGTTTTGTTTTTTAACAAGGCATTTAGATTGTTTTCGAGACTTTCAATTGCTTCCCGTACTTCATTTGTTCTCTTACGAGTTCCCAATTCATATGCCTGAATTTTCCTTTTCCTATCTGTAATCATTCTTTGCTGCTCATGTTTACCAGAAGATCCTTGCGACCTTCTTGTATCAAGTGATGATTCGGGAGTTGTAGACTGGATAATTTTGTAGAGTTCCTTTGCATTAATTTCGTTAGATGAGATTGTTTCTTTTACTTCTGATATAGATAGATCTGTTAGAGATTTTTTTGCATGTGATGCAATTTGTACTAGATGCCCAACTATTTTGTGTGATACCCTAAATGGTATTCCTTTTCGCACCAAATGCTCTGCAATATCAAGAGAAATTGAGAACCCCCCATCTATTGCATGTCGCATTTTTTTCTCGTTTACAGTCATGGTTTTAAGAAGAGAGTTGATCACAAGTAATGACGATATTACTATCTTTGAAGTAGGCCAAATTGAGACCTTGATTTGCTGAAGATCCCTGTTGTATCCAGATGGTAGACCCTTTAGATTTGACAATATTGCCATCTGGTATCCTATTACCTGAGCAGTTTTTCCACGAATTAGCTCAAGGATATCCGGATTTTTCTTCTGTGGCATAACACTTGATGTAGAAGTAAACTTGTCTGATAGTTCAAGAAAAGAAAATTCTGAAGTAGACCAGATGATAAAATCTTCTGCCATTCTACTCAGGTTTGTCATTAAGATGGAAGAATTTCCCACATATTCTGCTACAAAATCTCTTGATGAAGTTGCATCAATTGAGTTTTCCACAAGTCCCTTGAATCCAAGCATTTTTGCAGTAGATTGCCTGTTAATTGGAATACTTGTTCCTCCAACTGGACCTGCACCAAGAGGAGATTCATTGACTCGTCCATATGCAACATAGAATCTATCAAGATCTCGAAAGAGTGCATCCGAATATGCAAGAAGAAAATGAGAGAATAACCCAACTTGTGCTTGTTGGAGATGTGTATATAGTGGCATTATGGTATTTTGATATTTTTCTGCTAGTTGTATCAGTGTAGAAATGACTTCATTTAGACAAAAACATACAATGTTGATATCATCACGTATCTTCATGCGTATGTCAAGTGCAACTTGGTCATTTCTTGAGCGTGCAGTGTGCATCTTGCCACCAGCTTCTTTTCCTGCTTTTTTTATCACCAGAGATTCAATTAGTTCGTGAATGTCTTCAGCCTCTGATTTTTCAGAAAAATTTTCTTTTTTGAGTCTCTCTAATGCACCAAGAATCTTTTCTGCATCAGCTTTTGAGATAATTTTATTTTCCAAAAGCATCAAAGTATGAGCCTGACTTCCTAGTATGTCATATAGTGCAATCTGAAAATCATCTGAAATTGACGAAAGAAATTCTAGTGTGTTCTCATCTAGTTTTCCTTCTAATCTAGATCTGTACATCAATTTAGGAAATAGAATGGTTATATATAGCATAGACGCTTTTTTGATTTATGTCACAGGCATCTCAAGACCTGAGAAGACACATTTTCGATGAATTGACAAAAGTAGTTGATCCGGAAATAAATGTCTCAATAATGGAGCTTGAACTAGTAGACAATATCGACATTACAGGATCCGAAGTTAAAATTGATCTACATTTGACTAGTCCATTTTGTCCAGCAATATTTGGATTCAAGATTGCACAGGACGTACATGATAACTTGCTTAAGATAGACGGTATTAACGATGTAAAAGTAAATGTTTCAAATCATTTCATGGCAGAAGCCATAAACAATCAAGTAAACACCAGTAAAAATCCTAAAAAGCCTTAGAATATTATTTTCTAAATCCTAAGAGATATCCCCTAAGCAATTGTATTGCCATTGCAGGATCCACACCTTTTGGACAAACTTGGCTACAAGATCCAGCAAAGTGACATCGCCATATTCCATGAGAGTCATCTACGATTTTTAGTCTCTCGTCTTTTCCTTTATCTCGGTTATCGGCTACATATCTATAGGCCTGTGCAAGTCCCTGTGGACCAATAAATGATGTATCAGTAGCCATAGTAGGACATGCAGAATTACATAGACCACATTTGATACAGTAAGAAAACTGGAGAAATTTTTCAAGATCTTGTGGTGTTTGTATAAATTCCTTGGATTCTGGTGTCACTTCAGAATCTTCCCTTATGATAAACGGTTTCATTTTTTTGTGATTTGAAATTAGTTGCTTAAAGTCTACTGCAAGATCCCTAATTATTGGAAAGTTATTCATGGGTTCAACTGTTACAACATTGGAGTTTAATTCAGAAATTTTTGTATAACAAGCAAGTGCGGGTTTGCCATTAATTTTCATCCCACAAGAACCACATGATGCCTGTCTGCAAGAATATCGTACTGCAACGGAATGATCAAAATTTTGTTTCACATACAATATTGCTTCCAAAACAGTAGTCCATTTCTGGACTGGAATTTGAAATTCAGAAAAAGCAGATTCTTGTCCTTCCGCGGGATTTGACCTAGATATCCTCAAAGTGATAGTATTTGATGGACTAGTTTTCATTTTTGAGTTTGATTCTTCAGATGATTTTGGTACTGCTACAACTGCCATGTCTAAGAAACCCCCATTCCAGCCATCAATATAGTTCTTGAGCCATAAGCAATCAATATTGCCATCGCTGCAAGAGATCCATAGTTTATCATTTTTTCATATGTTGAACCTTGTTTTAGTTCCAAGAGAATTACTCGAAGACCATTAAAGCCATGTACTGAAAGCAGGATCAATAGGACTTCTAGCATAAGGGCATATGGAAGAAAATGATAATTTGCAATCACATTTTGATATTGTAATGAATCAGAAAATTTTTGTGACATTCTCATCAGTATGTGTACTGCTACAAGTGCCACAGCTCCTAGTGCTGTCCCATAATGTATTTTCATGATAATGCTTTCTCTCATCTTAATCACCAAATAGTACTGATGCGCCATACATCATGGCCAACGCTGCAAGAGCAATAGAAACCCAGATGCAAAGTCTTTGTTTATAGTTAAGTGATGCTGCCTTGTATGGATATTCAGGCTGACCAGGTTTTCCAACCCCTATACCTCCATGGCCAAGCATAACTCGTATACCATTTGCAGTATGAAACACACACATCCCAATTACCAAGGTAAGGAGGATATGACCTTGTGGAGTCTGTGTAAGTTCCAGCATCTTGTCCCATGCTATTTTTCCATTCACAATTGTACTTGTTTCATAAATATGACCTATCAAATATGCAAGTAGTCCAAGTCCAGTCAGTCTCTGTAACCAATATGCGACTCGCTCTATTCCATAGCGAGTCGGATTTGCCATTCCCCTTATGCCTTCACGGTTTGACAATCTTTCTGCCACTAGTATTTCCTCTCCACTGGCTTGTATTTAGTGATAGTTACTGGATGTGTCTTAAGAACGGGCGCTTTGGTATCATAATAAACAAGTGTATGATGTAAAAAGTTCTTATCATCTCTATCAGGATAGTCAACTCTGGCATGTGCACCTCTAGATTCCTTTCTCGCAATCGCGCCCATTAGAATAACTTCAGCAACACGAAACATTGAATCAAGTTCCATTACATTTGAAAAGTTTGTGTTATACTCTTTGGCTTTATCATCAACGTGTTTCCAAGTTTTTTGTTGCAGTTGTCTTACTTGTTTTAGTCCCTCAACTAGATCATTTTCAGTTCTAAAGACATATGCTTTTGAATTCATTATATCAGTTAATTCTTGACGTGCCTCGTATGGATTTACACTTCCACTTCCCCTAAAAATTCCATCATAGATTCTTTTTTCTTCATTAGCAATCAAGTGCATTGGAAAAGGCGGTTGTGATTTGCCTTCAAGAATATATTTTGCAGCTAGATCTCCTGTTATTTTTCCCCACACAAGACACTCTGATGTGGAGTTTGCTCCCAGTCTATTTGCCCCATGAACACTGTTACATGCAACTTCCCCAGCTGCCCATATTCCTTGTATTTCTGTTGTGCCATCTATGTTTGTATGAATTCCACCCATCATGTAATGACATACTGGTCTTACATCAATTGGTTCAGTTACTGGATCTATACCAGAGAATTTCAAGGAAATTTCTCGTATGGCAGGAAGTTTTCCTATAATTACTTCCTTACCAAGATGTGTCAAATCTAATTTTAGACATTCTACACCTGTTTCGTTTTTGAAACCCCGACCCTCATTAATTTCTGTCATCATTGCACGTGAAACTACATCTCTTGAAGCAAGCTCAAGCTTGTTTGGAGCATATTTTTTCATAAACCTCTCTCCATCCTTGTTTATCAGATAACCTCCTTCACCTCTAGCAGCTTCTGTAATCAGAATTCCAGATGGTAATATTCCAGTTGGATGAAATTGGACAAATTCCATGTCTTTTAATGCCATTCCAGCACGATATGCCATATCCAAACCATCAGGAGTTGAAGCTAATGAATAAGTTGAAAAACTATAGACTCGTCCTGCTCCGCCAGTTGCAATAATCAATGCTTTTGCCTTGAATGTGTAAAAATTACCGTTTGCTAGCTCAATTGCGGTAATACCACAGAAACGTTGACCATCATGGATTACAGACGTAACAAACCATTCATTGTAAAATTCTATGTTATCAAATTTCTGACAAGTATCATACAGTGTTTGCATCTCATAGAATCCAACTTTATCTTGAGCATATGTTGCGCGGCTAAAGCTGTAACCTCCAAACGGTCTCTGACCAATTCTTCCATCCTCTCTTCTTGACCAGGGCATTCCCCAATGTTCAAGTTGGTATATCTCAGACGGCATTTCTTGAACAAGTCTTTCAATGACATCTTGGTCTCCAAGAAAATCACTTCCTTTTACAGTATCATAAACATGAGATTCAAGAGAATCCCCTTCCTCAGGATATAGAACTGCTGCTGTTCCGC
>Ga0206954_1008_pt1 | contig 64020 bp, 57 predicted proteins | sample Alteio_BWOrgHeat_37_FD_153250 | JGI IMG/M metagenome (GOLD analysis project Ga0206954, IMG submission 153250) | Enriched cells from forest soil in Barre Woods Harvard Forest LTER site, Petersham, Massachusetts, United States -... | ecosystem: Environmental > Terrestrial > Soil > Temperate forest >...
GCCGCCAGGAAAACCAGCACGGTTGACAATGTCAGGATATAATTGAAGTTCTTTTTCATATAGATAGATTGATGGTTAGGATGATAAGTTATATTTTTCGTTTTGCCTGTGCCCAGATATTCACCTTGCCCGAACCGCCCAGTTTGGATTTTGGAAGTTCCAGTACGATGCTCATGACATTTGTTCCCTTAAAGGCATCCGTTCCGGGGTTGTTGAAGGAAGTGGCCGTACCTGCGATGATCGCCTTATATTGGTTCAGATCGAAAAAGAAGGGATCATCTCTTGGACCTGCAAAAGCCATCACGCTGTTCGCCGTGCCGATATTGGGGGTAGACTGCGTGTAGGGCGTTACCGGAACGCTCACGGTAGCGGAGCCTTCGACAATGCTCTTCAGGCCGGTCATGGAAGGCTTGACGGGGCCGTACACATACATAGTTCCATTATTGAACACGCACTGGATCACCAGGTCTTCCACATTGTCATTGTTGTTGTCAATGCTGAACTGGATCATGGTGTTGTTGTCGAAACTCGCCGCGGATGTAACCGAAGGAGACATCAACCCCTGCGTATTGCAGACAAGCACCATATTGCTGCTGTTCGCAGCGCTCTGGAACGCATACAGGTCGGTGATGTCGGTTGTTTTTCCAGTGACGCCCGGTGCATCGATATGATCTGCGGCATAAATAATTCCCGCGATCAGCAATCCTGCTGCCAGGAAGGATAAAAGAACTTTTTTTGATTTCATAGAATATTTTTTTGGTTTGAGTGCGAATGTGAACAGATACGGTATATCGTTCGCCCCGGATTTAAAAACCAAAAGAATTGTTATCGCCCGTGGCCTGAAGGCCTGCGGTGTGCTGTCATTTGGCCCCCGGATCGTATCTTTGCACCCTCCAAAAGTTCTTTAAGGATGATCAGCAGACGAAATATCCGGGTGAAAGTGATGCAACTGCTCTATATGATTGAAAGCGCAGGCGATGAGAAGTTATTTGACAACCCGGTGAATGAACTGAGAAAACAGTTCGAAAAGACCCGTCAGTTATTTGTTTACATCCTATTCCTGATCACCGAAACGGCACGGTACGCAGAAACGGATGCCCTGAAGCGCGGCGCCAAGAATATCACCACGCGCGAAGACCTCAACGTAAATATCAAGATAGCCGGTAACGAATGGGTATGGGCGATCCTGGAAAACCCTGTCTTCAGAAAATTCCTGGAAGCGGATAAACCTCAACTGCGGGTAGACAAAACCCTCCTGCGGAAATTATACCGGGAACTCGCGGAATCGCCTGAGTACATCAAATATATCGGGGCGGCAGGTCGCGATCACAAACAGGAACGCGCCATCCTACAGTTCCTTTTTACACAGCTGATGCTGCCCAACGAGGCCTTTACCGCTCACCTGGAAGAACAGTTCAGCAACTGGGAAGACGATGCGGAAATGATGGAGCAACTGGTGCAGGGCTACCTGCAGAAACCAGACAGCTTTTCACTGGAAGAAATGCTCACGGAAGAAAAATGGCAGTTCGGTTCCAGCCTCCTTACCACGGTGCTGAACAAGAAGGAACACACGATGGACCTGATCAAACCAAAGCTGAAGAACTGGGATGCGGAACGCATTGCGGCCCTGGATATGATCCTGATGCGGATGGGCGTTTGCGAGTTCCTCTATTTTGAAACAATCCCACCCAAAGTAACGATCAACGAATACATCGACCTGGCCAAGGAGTACAGCACCGATCAGAGCGGCCATTTCGTCAACGGTGTGCTGGACAGCCTTCACAAGGAACTGGCTGCGGGGGATGCATGGCAGAAAATCGATTTTAAGAAAAAGTCGGTGTAGCTTTGAGGGGCATTAGCATATTTAGAGATGTAAATAATGGAGTGATGAAACAACTGTTTATCGCGCTGGTGATCGCGGGAATTGCGGTCTCCTGCCAGGATGAGACCAAAGGTGTTAACAGCGCCCAGGAAGCAGCCATGAAAAAGGCCGCAGCCGATACCGCCAATTATACAACGGTTGAATGGCTCGATACCTCCATCAGTTTCGGAACCATTCACCAGGGAGATACCATTCATGTGAAGTTCCGCTGCAGGAACACCGGTTCCCATCCCCTGGTCATCACAGCTGCGCGCCCTCATTGCGGCTGTACGATCGCAGACTTTACAAGGGAGCCCATACCACCCGGAGGCGAAGGATGGGTCACTGCTTTCTTTAACAGCACCAGCTTCAGTGGCATGGTGCGCAAGACACTGGTGGCCAGTACCAACACTTCCAATGGAACCGACAGGGAACTGGAGTTTGATGGAAATATTCTTACGGGGAATGAAAAATCGGCTCCGCCGCCGACAACAGGGCGTCCCAGGCTGGTGAAGATCCCTCAATAATTTTTTTAATCTATATTCAATCCATAAAATCAAAACAATGTTTCATCTATTAATGGGTAACCCTTCACAGGGTGGTGGTGGTTTTCAGTTCGTATTGATGGGAGCCATTTTTCTCGTGTTCTGGCTTTTTATGATACGTCCCCAGGCAAAAAAAGCAAAGGACCAGAAAAAATTTATTGAAAATCTGTCGAAGGGTGATAAGATCGTGACCATTGCCGGTATACACGGCAGCGTGAATAAGGTGAACGAAGACAATACCGTTCAGATGGAAGTGAGCCCCGGCAGTTATCTCAAGATAGAAAAAAGCGCGATCAGTATGGACTGGACTACGGCACTGAACAAAGCCGAGAAGGCCAAGGCATAACGTCGCACAGGCTTACCGGGCGCGGTAGCGGGCAGCCGCTATTGATCTTTACTGAATCCTGATCAGCATGATAACAGCCGGTTTAACAGGCGGTATCGGAAGCGGTAAGACCACCGTTTCCAGGATATTCAGCACCCTGGGCATTCCTGTGTTCAATGCTGACCTTGCTGCACGCAGGGCCATGGAAGACGACCCCGTGCTTCGCGAACAATTGGAACGCAGTTTTGGAAAGGAGATATATACCGGTAACCGCCTGAATAATCGCCAGCTGGGTGAAACGGTGTTTAAAGACCCGCTGCTGCTGGAAAAACTGAATGCGCTCGTGCATCCCGTTGCCATACGGCTGGGCGAAGAATGGCTGCAGCAGCAACAGGCGCCTTATGCCATCAAGGAAGCCGCGCTGATCTTCGAGGCAGGGTCTGCCATGAAACTCGACTATGTTATTGGTGTATCTGCTCCGCGTGCACTGCGCATCCGCCGCGCCATGCTGCGGGATGGGATCACGGAAGAACAGGTAATGCTCCGCATGAACCGGCAGATAGATGAGGATATAAAGATGCGCCTGTGTGATTTTGTAGTGTTCAACGATGAACAGCAACTGCTCCTGCCACAGGTGATCGCATTGCATGAAAAATTGCTAAGTACCGGTAATGCAGAGAACGAATTGACCCAGCGGGGTCTGTCACATATCTGATCACTCTCCCGGGGGTGATTGCCACCAAAATCGTTTATTATGCAGCGCCGCCGCATATACACGCTCATCGCAGTGATCATCCTGTTCATAACAGCCGTGTATATTGGTTGTTTTGAATTCGCCGTTCCTGCCATGGCGAAATTTGTGAGGCCCGCCCGGTGGAGGCACCTGCCCCTGGGCCAGAAAAGGCAGGTCTTTTATGAGTACCTCGGCCCTGCGCAGGGAGGATATTCCGCAGGCAACAGCGAAAACTGGATCCAGCCCGTGCGCGGCAATAATTACCGCTTGCGCATTTATTTTGATTCGGATACTGTAGGCACACGCTACCAGTTGTATTACCAGTATTCCCTGCTGGGCCTGAAACGTGAATATCTTTTAGCGACGGATTCCGCCAGATGATCCTGCCTTATTACAACGCTCCCGGCATTTACAGTTCTATCCGGTAACACCATCTTTTGAGCTTGCCCTCGAAGTCGAACGGGGTGGTAGCGCCGGTTATATTTTTGATATTCGATGCCTTTATCTTTTCGGGCTCTATCTCAAAGCGGGTGAAATTGGTACTGAAGTAAATCCTGCCGCCGGGGGAGAGGGCTGCCAGTACATCATTGATGAGTTCGGGGTGATCGCGCTGGATATCCAGGAAATCCTTCATGCGCTTGCTGTTGCTGAAGGTGGGTGGGTCCATCACCGCGAGGTCGAAGCTTCCCGGCCGCAGGGTTTTGAGGTATTGCTTTACATCGGCGTGGATAAAATGATAGCGGTCTTTGCCTTTGAGCCGGTTGATGGCGAAATTGTCTTCCGCCCATTCGAGGTAGGTTTTGGACAGGTCTACCGTGGTCACCGATGTTGCTGCACCAACGGCGGCGTACACCGAAAAAGAGCCGGTATAGGCAAACAGGTTGAGCACCCTTTTGCCGGCGCTTTCTTCCCTAACCATCTGGCGGGTGATGCGATGATCGAGAAAAAGCCCCGTATCGAGATAATCTGAAAGGTTCACGAGGAACTTCAAGCCGTTTTCTTCCACCGTAAAAAATTCTTCTTTGGTGGCGGTCCGCTCATATTGATCCTGGCGGTTTGCCTTTTTTTTGCGCTCCTTGATATACACCTGGTCACCCGGTACCCCCGTTACTTTACAGATCACCACGGCACAGGCATCCAGCCATGCTTCATGGGCAGACTCTTCTTCGCCCTCGCGGTTTCGTTTGAGGTATTCAGCCAGGTAGATGCGGTTCTCATACAGCTCGATGCAGAAAGGGAATTCGGTAAGGTCATTGTCGTACAGCCGGTAGCAGGAAACCTGCTGGCGCCGGGCCTGCTTGCTGCGATGCCGGAAAACTTTCTGCAGCCTGTTTTCGAACATGATCAGTTTCTCATCCATGTCGGCAATCATTATGGAAGGAGTATTTCTTAGCGGAGAGCGGCCAGGGCCATTTTAATGCGCGCCCAGCCGTTCTCGATATTGGGCAGGCTGTTGGCAAATGAGAAGCGGATGCAGTGTGGTTCACCGAAGGCGTCGCCCATCACGCTGGACACATGCGCCTTGTGCAGCAGGTACATGCTCAGGTCCGCTGCATTGCGGATGATCGTTTCACCGTCCTTCTTGCCAAAATAGGCCGAGACATCGGGGAAAACATAGAAAGCACCCTCGGGGGCATCACACAGAAACCCTGGTATATCATTCATCAGTTCCATCACGCGCCCGCGGCGGCGGCGGAACTCCTTCACCATTTCCATGGAAGGCTTCAGATCGGTGGTAAGCGCTGCAACAGCCGCCTTCTGCGCAATGGAGTTGGCGCCGCTCGTAAACTGGCCCTGTATCTTTTCACAGGCTTTGGCAATCTCCGCATTGGCGGCAATATAGCCCAGCCGCCATCCCGTCATCGCAAAGCCCTTGCTCAGCCCGTTCACGATCACCACGCGGTCTTTCATATCGGGGATCGATGCAAGGCTGTGGTGCGTGCTTACGAAATTGATGTATTCGTATATCTCATCCGAAACGATGTACACTTCCGGGTGTTTCCTGAACACGGCCGCGAGTGCTTCCAGTTCCTGCTGGCTGTAAACTGCGCCCGATGGATTGCAGGGAGAAGAGAACAGGAACAGTTTTGTTTTCGGCGATATCGCTTTCTCCAGCTGCGCGGGTGTGATCTTGAACCCGTTCGAAGGGGACGTCTGCACCAGCTTTACTCCGCCGCGCGCGATCTTTACCAGTTCGGAATAGGTAACCCAGAAAGGGGTGGGGATGATCACTTCGTCTCCTTCGTCCACGAGTGCCAGTACAACATTCGCCAGGCTTTGCTTGGCGCCGGTAGACACAACGATATTTGTTGGTTGGTAGTCCAGGTTATTGTCTCGCTTGAGTTTGGTGCATACCGCTTCGCGGAGGTCGAGAAACCCGGCAACGGGCGTATAATGGCTCCAGTTATCCTGGATTGCGCGAACGGCGGCCTCCTTGATATGCGGCGGCGTATCAAAATCCGGCTCACCCAGGCTCAGATCGATGACATCGACGCCCTGCGCGCGCAGTTCGCGGCCCAGCTTGGCCATTTTCAACGTTTCAGGTTCATTGAACCTTTCCAGGAAAGAGGATAAAGGTGTCTTCATGGTGCCAGCAAATGTAAGTAACCTTTTTGAAGCGGTATGCCGCATGGCAAGGTGTTCATTTAATCACGTAAATTTACTGCCGCTATGCCACACGAAGCAATCTCGGTTTTTGATATGTTCAAAATTGGAGTGGGCCCTTCCAGTTCTCACACGCTGGGACCCTGGCGCGCCGCCATGCGTTGCATTGAATCCATCCGTAAAAAAACCGGCATCGGCGAAGTGGCAGCAGTGACCGTTCTGCTGTATGGCTCGCTTGCCAAAACAGGCCGCGGTCATGGAACGGATATTGCCGTGATGCTGGGCCTCTGCGATGCAGACCCAGTTACGATTCCCGTGGATTCAATCACACCGGCGATCAATGAAATAGATCGCTCACACCTGCTGAAACTCGGGGGTGAGGCCGCAATTACATTCGATCCGCTTGTGAACCTGCAATTCCTTTACAATGAGTCGTTACCTTTTCATCCCAATGCCCTGTCGTTCCTGGTTGAGCAAAAAAATGGCGATAGCTGGAGCGAGACTTATTATTCCATTGGCGGCGGCTTCGTAGTGCAGGAAGGAGAAACAGCCTCTTCGAAAACTGCTGTTGAGCTGCCATTCCCGGTCAACACCTCAGACGAACTGCTGCACTGGTGTATGAAAACAGGCATGTCTATCAGCGAAGTGGTGATGGAGAACGAAAATGCCTGGCGGCCGGAAACTGAAACAAGAAAGGGCGTACTGAACATATGGCAAACCATGCACGATTGCATCTATCGCGGATGTCATGCGCAGGGCGAACTGCCCGGGGGCCTTCATGTAAGAAGAAGGGCATTTGACCTGAACAAAAAACTGCTTCGGGGCGGTGCCTACACCAGCGCGGCCGAGTGGGCCGAACTGATAAAACAAGGTGGCAGTAATTTCCAATACATACTCGACTGGGTGAGTTGTTTTGCGCTGGCGGTCAACGAGGAGAATGCATCATTCGGCCGCGTAGTCACGGCGCCTACCAACGGCGCAGCGGGTGTGATACCCGCCGTGCTGATGTATTATTTGCTTTTTTCAGGCGGCAACAGTGAAGACCGGATCATCCGGTTCCTGCTCACCGCCGCAGAGATCGGCAGCATTTTTAAAAAAGGTGCCACCATCTCAGCGGCCATGGGCGGTTGCCAGGCAGAGATCGGTGTTTCTTCCGCCATGGCTGCAGCGGCGCTCACCGAAGGTATGGGCGGCACGCAGCGCCAGGCTATGATGGCAGCAGAGATCGCCATGGAGCATCACCTGGGAATGACCTGCGACCCGATAGGAGGGCTGGTGCAGATACCCTGTATCGAACGAAATACGATGGGTGCCATCAAGGCGATTACGGCCTCACAACTGGCACTGCAAAGTTCACCCGACTATGCAAAAGTGAGCCTGGATAAAGTGATCAAAACAATGTGGGATACTGCCATGGACATGAACAGCAAATACAAGGAAACAGCCGACGGCGGCCTCGCCGTTCATGTGCCGCTGAGCCTGAGCGAATGCTGATGGTTGCGATCCATCCATCAACTGTTTACAGCCTCCGGATAAAGAATACATTTTTTTTGAATGCTCAGGCAGGCACCTCTTCCAGGGAAAAATCATTGATCACCCCATAGAGCGTATCCCGCTCCACCGGCTGGCGTTTTACCTGACGGATCAGGGTTACCAGTTGCTCGGTGTTCATGGAAGGCGTTTGCTCCTCGCTTCCGGCCATGGAATAAATCTTGGTGGAATCGTCGATGGTGCCGTCAATATCGTTTACGCCGAAGGAGAGGGTCAGTTGCGCATTTTGTCGGCCCAGCATCGGCCAGTAGGCTTTCAGGTGCGGAAAATTATCGAGGTAGAGCCTCGCCACGGCATACATCTTCATATCTTCTATCACTGAAGATTCCGGGATGTTGCTCATCTCATTGTCCTTATTCCTGAATTTCAGCGGTATGAAGGTGTTGAACCCGTGCGTGATATCCTGCAGGTCGCGCAACCGGTTCATATGATCGATTCGGTGCGCATAAGATTCTATGTGGCCGTAAAGCATGGTGGCATTGCTGTGCATGCCAAGGCGATGTGCTGCTGCGTGTATGGCCAGCCATCCTTCGGCATCCACTTTATCTTCGCAGATCTGTGTGCGGATATCGGGATGAAATATTTCTGCGCCACCACCGGGCAATGAATCGAGGCCCGCTTCGTGCAGCATGCGCATACCTTCGTCTGCCGATACTTTTGCCTTGCGGAACATGTAGTCCAGCTCCACCGGTGTAAAGCCTTTGATATGCAATGCAGGGCGGTGCGCCTTGATCGCTTTCAGCAGGTCGGCAAAAAAAGAAAGGTTCATTTTGGGATGCACCCCGCCCACGATATGCACTTCCGTTACGGGCTTGTTGTCATAGCTTTTTACGAGGTGCATCATCTGTTCAATGCTCAGTTCCCATCCCTCTTCACGATTTGCATACAGCCGCGAATACGAGCAGAACTTGCAGGTGAAGACACACACATTGGTAGGCTCGATATGAAAGTTCCGGTTGAAATAGGTTTTGTCTCCATGCAGGCGCTCGCGAACGCTGTTTGCCATGGCACCGAGCCAGGGGAGGGAAGCATGTTCAAATAAGTAGATGCCGTCTTCGGTTTCCAGGCGTTCCTGGCGCATGATCTTGTTGCCGATAGACCGGAGATGGGTATCTGTGGTCGCAGAAAGGATGCCTTCGGCACCTGACATATATTCCATCCTGCAAAAATACGTACAAAAATCAGTGCGGGGTCAATGCGGATGTTAAGATGACTGCGAAAAGAAACATTGACGAATAAGAAATGACTACGACGTCAACTCATTAATATGCCCGCGATCGTGGCGGAAAGATAGGAGGCGAGTGTTCCGCAGAACAATGCCCGCAACCCCAGTTTCGCCAGGTCGGCCCGCCGCGATGGCGCCAGCTCACCGATACCGCCGATCTGCATACCCACGCTGCTGAAATTGGCAAACCCGCAAATGGCGATCTGAACGATCAGCAGGCCTTTGGTCGTGATCACGGGTACCGCCTTGCTCGTAAGGTTATTGAAGGCTACGAACTCATTAATTGAGATTTTCTGGCCCAGCAGGGTGGCTACACTGTTGATGTCCTGGCTGGGTACGCCCATCGCCCAGGCAAAAGGATAAAATAATTTACCGAAGATCCAGTTCAGGCTCAGGTTCAGGTCAGGGTTGAAAAGGTGGCCTGCCTTGAACAGTCCCCAGTCGATAAAGGCGATCAATGCAATAAAACCGATCAGCATCGCTATCACATTTACTGCTATCCGCATACCATCGCCAGCGCCGTGAGAGATCGCATCGATGATATTGCTGTAAGGACTTTTTACCTCCAGTTTTACCTTGCCCATTGTCGGAGAATCCTCGGTTTCGGGGTACACGATCTTCGCAATCACCAGTGCCCCCGGCGCCGCCATGATACTCGCCGTGAGCAGATATTCTGCCTTGGCGCCCATATTTGCGTAAATAATAAGGATACCGCCCGCAATGCAGGCCAGGCTTCCGCTCATGCTTGCCAGCAGCTCACTTTTTGTCATGGTAGGCAGGTACGCCCGTATCATCACCTGTGCTTCCACCTGGCCCACAAATGCACTGGCAACATTGCTCAATGCTTCGGCGCCGCTCACACGCATCACGAAGTTCATCGCCTTCGCAATCACCGCAACGATCCGTTGCATGATGCCGAAATGGTAAAATATGGCGACCAGTACGCAAACCAGTATGATCGTAGCCGTAACGCTGAATGCGAAAACAAAACCTCCATCGCGGAAATCAAGAACGCCCAGCGGGGTCTTTGTGGCAATACCGCCGTAAACGAAAGCAACACCCTGGCGGGAGAACTGCTCTATCTTACCCATTCCCCGGCCCAACTGCTGGAAGAACCAGGTAATAGGCGCAACTTTCAATACCAGCACCCCGATGCAGATCTGTAGCAGGATACCGCTGACAACGAGCCGGTAATTGATCCTTTTCCGGTTATTCGAAAAAAGATAGGCAAGACCCAGAATCAGGATGATACCGAACAATCCCTGGAAACGTCCCATAAGCAGTTATTGATAGTTTGAAAATGAAGATAGGGAATTATACCAAAGTTCCATACCGCCGCAGTTTGTCTCTCCAACCTCGCACATTTAAATTATTTTCGTCCAAAGAACCTGTCTTGATCACCAAGCACAAAAGAACAACGGGAAACGAACGGGTATTCTCCATACTCATTCCTACCTGGAATAACCTGGCATATCTGCAGAACTGTATCTCGGCCATCCGAAAAAATTCATCTTACCGGCACCAGTTGATCATTCATGTGAATGAAGGGAAGGATGGAACGCTCGACTGGATCGAACAGCAGCCTGATATCGATTACACCTACAGCAGGGAAAATGTGGGGATCTGTTTTGCGTTGAATGCAGGAAGGGAGCTGGTGAGCACATCTTATATGGTGTACCTGAATGACGATATGTACGTATGCCCGCGCTGGGATGAATATCTGTTCGATGAAATAAAAAAGGTGGGGCATCCCTATTTCTTTTTGTCATCTACTGCCATCGAGCCCGCGCCCGGAAACCCATGCACGATCTTTCACGATTATGGAAGGGATATTGCTTCGTTCCGTGAAGACGACCTATTGAGAGAATATGCCGCGTTGGAAAAGGGTGACTGGCAGGGCAGCACCTGGCCGCCGAATGTGGTGCATACTTCTATCTGGGACCTGGTAGGCGGGTACAGCATCGAGTTTTCGCCGGGATTTTATTCCGATCCGGATTTCTCCATGAAGCTGTGGCAGGCCGGTGTACGCCTGTTTAAAGGTGTCTCGAAAAGCAGGGCCTATCATTTCGTATCCAAATCCACCCACCGCCTGCCCCGGCGGAAACAGTACTATACATTCCTGGCTAAATGGGGGATTACTTCCAGCACGCTCACGAGCCACTATCTCCGGCGCGGGCAACCTTTTGATGAGGAACTGAGTGAGGCAGCGATACCTGCCGCCGTTCGGCTGAAGAACCTGCTGAAACGCTGGATATCCAAATAAAAATCCCGCTTCCATACCGGAAGCGGGATTTGATCTACTAACCGCAATATGATCACATGTTGGCCTGTATCTTTTTGTCCAACACACTTTTCGGAACGGCGCCGACTTGTTTGTCCACCACCTTGCCGCCCTTGATAAAAAGAATGGCGGGGATGGATACGATACCATAGGTAGCGCTGACATTGGGATTTACATCGACATTTACCTTGCCGACGTTTATTTTTCCGGCATATTCTTTTGCCAGTTCTTCAATAACGGGTCCGATAGCGCGGCAGGGGCCACACCATTCCGCCCAGAAGTCAACCACACTTAATTTATCGCTTGCGATCACATCATTTTGAAAGTTGGCGTCCGTAAATTCTAGGGCCATAATTGTTTGAATTTAATTGTAAATGAAAAATCTTTTCCAGGGAGGTCAAATATAATTCCAAAGCCGCGCGACTGTTGTTTTGACTTATCCACTGGTGTGACTAATCGGTTTTCCGAGCAATAGGCCTTAAAAAAACTGACATAATATTTATCCATGCCGTTGTGGCGGTTCCCCGTGTCCCGGTGGCGGTGTAGCCGGACGAGGCTGCGGAGCGGGCCTTTGTGGTTCCGGCATACGTGGTGCCGGCCGTTGTTGCGGCGCTGGCGCAGGACGCGGAGCCTGTGGCTGCGGCTGACGCTGCTGCGGTGGCTGAACGGGCCTTGGCTGCGGGGTTGGGCGCTGCTGTGGAGCAGGATTTGCCGGACGCTGTTGCGGCACATTCGGTGTCGGCCGTTGCTGCGGATGCGGCATTTGCCGGGGCGTATTGTCTACAGGCCTTCTTACTGGCTCTGCTGGCCTGGCAGGCTGCTGCGCAGGGGCCGGGCTTGGATTGGTATGAACGGGTTGCTGCGGCCTGGGTGTGTTGGTCCTGGCAGGTATATTCGGGCGGGGAGCGGCGGGATTAGTCGCGGGCCGACCAGGAGCTGCTGCTGGTTGCCCCGGACGGGCGGCAGGCTGGCCAGGTCGGGCTGCCGGTACATTGAGATGAGCCGGGGCTGCACCAACAGGTTGCGGTTTAACCGCCGGGTTCACGATACGGTTCTGGTGCACGTTTTCCCGGGGTTGTACCGCTGCAGGATGCACGGTACGCGCATCGCCGCGCTGTACCGTCGGGCGGTATAATGATACGGAACCATTTGATGCATGATCGGCCCCCGGGGCACGGCCTGCTACGATATGTGCAGGCTGTATATTGGTATGCGTATAACGCTGTACGTCTGCACGTGCAGGGCCGGGATGATAGTTGACCGTGCGGTTATTGATCGTATTGTTCCTGATCACCGTAATGTTGCGTACCACGCTGACATTGTTTACGATCACATGGCTTTGAAAACCGCCCACTCCAATATACTGCCGGGGGCAGCTGACCCAATAAGCGGCGGGCGGGTTCCATCCAAAGCTCGCGCTGAAGGAAATATGCGGACCGAGCGGGGCCCAGCAATAGCGGTCGCTGTAATTGCCCCAAACCACCCAGGCGGGCGCCCACTCTGTGTCTGGCAGCCAGCACCACCCCAGACTGGGATCCTGGCGCCACCGGCCATAGTGGAACGCGGCCCAACCCCAACGATAGTCGGATACCCACACCCATCCATCATCCGAATATACCCAATGCCCATTGGTGGCATAGGGCCGGAAAGAAGGGCCGGCATTCGGAACCCACACATATCCATCGTCGGTATTGACCCAGGAACCATCAGGAGATAACTGGTCATAAAAGGTTTGAAATGAAATGCTTACACCTGCCTGCGCCTGCGTGCTGACGGGTGCGAAAAGAAGGCTTATGAGCACCAGAGCGGCGCCAGTAACCAGTATCCGGGATGCGGGTAATCGTTTCATGGGGTTTAATTGTACGTATGATGGACAATTTCCATACCAAAGCGTACTTACAAGTTATCCCAGCCCTCAAAAAAAGATCGGCTGGTGCTGTAACCTTTTTTTACCGCAGCAGTTAATATGATACATTTAGTTCTAAACAGCCGAAACAGTTGGATATTCTCACCGATAATGCCATCATGCTGCAGGTAAAAGCAGGTGATGTAGAGAAGATGGGTCTGCTCTTTGAGCGGTACCACCGTGCATTGTATAACTATCTCTTTCATATGACCCGGCAGAAAGAGGTGAGCGAGGATATTGTGCAGAATACTTTTTTCCGGATGCTGAAGTACAGGCAGTCCTTTACCGGTAAGGGTGAGTTCCGGACCTGGATGTACCACGTGGCCAGGAATGTGATGAACGACCACTTCAGGAAAAACAAAAGAACGCCGGTACACCGGGACCTGGCAGAATTGGAAGAAAGGATCGATGGATCGATATCTCCGGACGATTTCAGCAGTAAGAAAGAAGAGCTGAAGCGGTTGGGAGAAGCCCTGATGGAGCTGGACGGCGATACGCGCGAACTGCTGATCCTGTGCCGGTTCCAGGGATTGAAATACCAGGAGATCGCCAGGATACTCGATATCTCGGAAGGAGCGGTGAAAGTGCGGGTACACCGCGCTCTGCACCAGCTCAAAGACCAATATTTTAAAGTGACTTGTTAATACCCCGTATGAACGATCATCTCAAACAGGAACAAATCTCGAGGTACCTGCTCTCGCAGCTGCCGGAACAGGAGCGTATTCTCTGCGACCGGCACCTGGCGCATTGCAGCGACTGCCAGGATGAACTGGAAGCCAGCGGGCACATCTGGAACCTGATGTCGGACCTGGCGCCGGAACCTGCCCCGACTGGCATGAGGAGCCGGTTCCAGGCGATGCTGAACGATTATAAAAAACAAAATGTGCGCGAAAGCAGGTGGCGACTGGCCGCTGGGCAGTTGAGGGAGTGGTGGCAGAACAGCTTCCGGGTTCAGTGGGCGTATACCTTGTCACTGCTGCTGATCGGGCTGATCGCCGGATATTTCATTGCCGATCTGCGGGGCGGATCGGGCACCCGCGAGCAGGTAAAGGACCTTTCCGCGCAGGTGCAGAACATGAAACAGGCCATGACCATCTCGTTATTGGAAAACCCGTCGGCCTCCGAACGGATCCGTGCGGTGAACTATACTTCAGAAAGCGGTAATGCCAATCGCCAGGTGATCGACGCCCTGTTCACCACGCTGAACGAGGACCCTAATGTAAATGTCAGGCTCGTAACCCTGGAGGCACTGGTTTCTTTTGCGCGCGATCCCGCCGTCAGACAGGGACTGGTACGCAGCATTGCGCAGCAGGAGTCACCGCTGATGCAGTCGGCCATAGCAGGAGCTATGGTGAAACTGCAGGAGAAAAAATCCGTGAAGCCCCTCCGGGAATTGCTGGATCGCAAGGATGTGAATGAAATGGTCAAAGTAAAGATCAGGCAAAGTATACAGCAACTGATTTAGCAACAATCAACCACCCAAATATGAAAAAGATCATCCGTCCCGTTATCGCGGGAGTAGCGCTCTGTTTTGCCTGTACGGCCGCCAGCGCGCAGGAATTTAAGGAACACGTGTCTAAAGAGTTCACGCCATCGTCCAAAGACAGCAGGAGCGTATTCTGCGTGTACAACATCAATGGCAATGTACGGGTCGAAGGGTATGCCGGCGACAAGGTCACGGTAGAGATCGACAAGACCATCACTGCCAAAACCGCGGATGTGCTCGAAACAGGAAAGAAGGAATTCAATATTTCATTTGAGCAGGTCGGTGATACCATCTTTGCGTATATCGCAGGACCGCACGACTCAAGGCCCCGCCGCAGCTGGCACAGCGACGAGGATTATCACCGGATAGAATACAACTATAAGGCAGAGTTCGTTGTTCGTGTGCCAATGGGCCTGAGTGTCTGCGCTTCCACAGTGAATAATGGTTCGGTGGACGTGAAAGATGTGGCAGGCATTCTCCACGTTAATAATGTAAACGGCCCCATCACCATAGAGAACGCGAAAAATACCACGAATGCACGCACCGTCAATGGCAGCGTTCACGTGAACTACCTCGCAAATCCGCCTGAAAAGTCCTCTTATTCTACCGTCAATGGCGAGATCCGTATCACGTATCCTGCCAGCCTGGCCGCCGATGTGTCGTATAAAACGATGAATGGAGAGGTCTTCACCGATTTCCAGAATACGGAAATGCTGCCGGCAACCGTATCCAAAACAGAAGATAAAAGGTCGCAGGGCACGGTGTACAGGATCAACAGCGAATCAAGGATCAGGATCGGATCTGGGGGCAATTCGCTGCACTTTGAAACACTGAACGGAAATATCTATATCAAAAAACAATCGTAAACATAAAGTCATGAAAAAAATCAAATGGGTTCTACTGTTATTAGTGACCATAGGTGCAACGCAGATCTTTGCACAGGCCGATACTAAAGAAGAAATGGTGGTGCCGCTGAGCAGCCCTGGCAAGCCCTATAAGCTGCATGTTGATCAGTTGAACGGTTCGATCGAAGTAATCGGGTACGCAGGAAAGGATATCCTGATCGAAGTCACATCAGACGAAACAAAAACCAGGGCCAGGCGCGGCGACTCTCTGAATGGCATGAGACGTATTTCTGCAGGAAAAGGGTATGAAGTGCAGGCGCGCGAAAAAGACAATGCCGTTACCGTGAACAATTCCGGCAACGCCCGTAACCTGAAGCTTACCCTGAAAATACCGCAAGACGTCAAACTCAAATTAGCGACGGTCAACAACGGGGATATCACTGTTGATAACCTGAAAGGAGAACTGGAGATTACCAATGTCAATGGTCCCATCAGGGCTACCAATATTTCCGGATCGGTGGTCGCGAATACCGTGAATGGCCGCGTATTGGTCACCTTTCTGTCCGTGGATGCCAAGTCACCGATGGCCTTCTCAACCCTCAATGGGAATGTGGACATAACCTTGCCGGCAGCGACCGCCGCCACGGTCAAGATGAAATCAGAAGGCGGTCAGATATATTCAGATTTCGATATGATCATCGATCCGACATCGCCCGTCACTAAAAAAACAAACGAAAGGGGAATGTATAAACTGGAGAAGGAAGACTGGGTACACGGTAAGATCAATGGCGGAGGCGTGGAGATGATGATGACGAACATGAACGGGCAGATCTTTGTTCGGAAAGCCAAATGATTATTTAGATAGAAAATTCAGTGGAAAGTACGGGCATAACGTCCGTACTTTTTATTTTGCCGCAACATATCCATTAATTTGCGGCTTAATGGCAGTCACTAAATCTCCAGGCCGGGTCAGGGTTCAGTTGAAGCGTCTTTTCGATGTAATCTCCAACGATGGTCTTAAAATAAGCATACTGCAAGCAATCCCGTTCTGGATCGCTTCTTTGCTCACAGGCCTTTTGGCGGTGGGTTATACCCGCCTTTTTAATTTCTCGGAGTGGTTGCTGCACGGGTTGCTCTCGTGGCATGGCTGGCTGATCTTTTTCCTGGCGCCGTTCGGACTACTGGCAGGATGGCTGATCGTAAAAATTTTTGCACCAAATGCACGGGGCAGCGGTATTCCGCAAGTGATGGCTGCAATAGAGCTGTCATCTCCCAAATTCGCCAGGCGATTGTCACGCCTGCTGAGCCTGCGCATTATCATCGTAAAGGTGGTATCGAGCATGTTTATGGTACTCGGAGGCGCAGCCATTGGCCGCGAAGGCCCTACGATACAGATCGCAGGTTCGGTTTTTCGCATGGTGAGCAAATGGATACCACCTTCCTGGCCGCGTATCTCGCAGAAAAGTTTTATCATCACGGGCGCTGCTGCGGGGCTCGCGGCCGCCTTCAACACCCCTCTCGGTGGGATCGTGTTTGCGATGGAAGAACTTGCGCGCATTCATATCAGTTTTTTTCGATCGGCCCTGTTTACGGCGGTGATCATTGCCGGTCTCACCGCACAGCTTTTGTTGGGCCCCTACCTCTACCTGGGCTATCCAGACGTGAGCAATGTAGACCATGTGGTGATCTTCTCCGGCGTAATTGCAGCCGCTGCTGTTGCAGGGTTGCTTGGCAGCGCCATGTGCAAGCTGATCCTTCGCCTGATGCGCTGGCGGCGCGGTCTGGGTACCTTGTCTTCCGTGTTATTTGTATTGGGTAGCGGCCTGGTGATCGCTTCCATTGCATTCTTTTTTAGCAGCGAAGTACTCGGATCGGGGAAGGATATCATGCTGAACACCCTCTTCAGTTCACACAAGCAGGTTAGTTGGCAAACGGTGTGTGCCAGGATGGCCGGCCCCATTCTTTCGTTTAATGTAGGTGGGGCAGGAGGTGTATTTGCACCTGCATTGGGTGCGGGCGCGGCCATTGGCGCATTCCTGTCAGGCCTGTTCGGTTTCGTTGGCGCCAATGCCAACATAATTATATTGAGCGGGATGGTTGGTTTTTTAACGGGCGTAACTAGAACGCCATTCACCTCCGCTATTCTTGTTCTTGAAATGACAGATCGGCACAGTGTTATTTTTCATCTGATGCTGGCCGCTCTTGTTGCCAATATTGTGGCACTGATCATGGACAAGCATTCATTTTATGAACAGTTGAAAAAAAGCTATCTCAACGAGGAACCAAAGGTACCCATGAGGAGGCCGCCGGTATCGCCGGACGACTGATCTTACTCAGCGTCCCAGACGATACTCCTTGCTTCGTTCAGCAACGAATAAATCCTTCCGATCAACTGCTCCGCGCGGGGATCAGGATAGCCTTCAAAAATATGGTAGTCTTTCGGGCCTTCATTCGTTGGAGAATGGTACGTGAGGGTCACATGCCGGTGTTCTGTAAACCTGGCTACCAGCATGTACTCCCGCTGGCCGGTATATTCTTCCACCCATTGATCGAGCATATCCAGTGCAAAGGGAAAAGAGCGGGAAGTAGGTACATAGTCCATCTCGCTGAACCAGCTTTCTTCACTTTTTGCTATGGCGATGTTCTCATCCGAAAAATGGATGAGCCGGTCGGTATCCGCGCTGAGCGCCGCATAGGGATAAGGATGCAGCGAGCCCCCATTGACCTGTAAATACAACTGAAACATTTTTTCCATAAAGCCGGCAATGCTTGTGTCGGCGAACAGGAACGGCAAAGCAAATGGCCGCCTCCCGCCCGCATTCATCCCTGCGAAGATAACTGACGGAGAGACTTTTTTGCCTTCCATACAATAAACCGGAGTGAGCAATCCCTGCGATGGTAATTTGACCAGATAAACCAACTGCATGGAAACAGAGATCACGGGGCATACGCGCAAGATCTACCGCACCTGGAAAAGCCCGCACCTGTCTGTATGGAAGAAAGTGAAAGAAGTCCTGGTTGAAATAGTGATCATTGTTTTTGCGGTATCGCTGGCAGCCTTCCTGGAGCGTCAGCGGGAACATGCGCACGAGCAGGCCGAAGTAAAAGAATTCCTGTTGGGGCTGCGTACGGACCTGGAAAAAGACAGCCTGGAGATCGTCAATGATGTGGGGGGATTTACCCGCTATTCCCGCAACTACAACATGATCCGGCAGGTGGTGAAGGGGCACATCTTTTCAGCCGATAGCCTCGCTTACCTCCGCAGCAATACATTCAATGCCGTTGGCTTTGTTCCCAACAATGCCCGGTATGAAGGGTTTCGCTCCAGCGGTCGTATCAACACGATAGAAGACATACAGTTAAGGAATAATATACTGGACCTGTACCAGATGCTGGTGCCTTCCCTGGTGAACGAGATCAGCGGTTACCAGCGCGACCAGGCCGCATTCCGCCAGTTCTTTACGAATCATTTGATATTGCAGCCGGATGATTCAGACAATTTTGCCGCCCTGCTGATGAACCCCACCGTGCAGGTAATGGCACACTCGTTGCGCAATACGAACTGGATAAGAACAAAATATGGGAGGGTGGCCACGAAGGAGCAGGAGATCATTCATGAGATCGATTCCCTGTATGAAAGGTAACCAAATGGTTACTGATTATTGGCACTAATGAAGGGTTCCCATCCGGATCACTTCAAAATCCGCCGCTTTTATTTTACCGAGTAATTGCAGGTCGTCGTTATTCCAACGGCTATCAGGTGTTCCGCTGATGTACATGTCTGACCCGATATCGGCCAGTATCAATTCATACTTTTTCATGGCAGCGAGGATTACCTGGTTAGTGGCGGAATAGCCCGAAATATCCACGGAAGATTTCAGGCGCATGCGCATTCCCATAGGAACCGGCACAGTGGTGCTGACGTTGCCGCCATTCACTTTATGCCGTGCGGGATCGATGTAATTGCGGGATACTTTTGACGCGCTGAGCGTAAACCGGATGGGGTGGCCGATCAGCCCTTTCAATATCTCTTCATACCTCACCAGACCCGGAAAAACGGGCAGCCCTGCGGCATCCGCGGAAGTCCATCCATCTGGCCGGAGCACATTCGAGGACAGATCAAACGCTGCACCGCTGGAGGCGGCCCAGCCTCCGGACGACACCGACGCATTGTACAGCTCATACAGTCTTTTATTGTCGATATCCACGGCAATTACGTGACTGTCGCCAACGCCATTCCCCTCGATGGGCGTATTCAGCGGGATAGGAAACGGACCTGGATCGCTCTCATCGCCATAGTTGCCATCGTACTGGTTAGCGCGGTAGGTTACCGGAATTTTAGACTGGCTCCCGCACACTACCGTGTAGGGGATCCCGATCGGGGCATTGTTCCAGAGCCCGCTTCCGAAATCGGCCTTCACGGAGGGGGTTCCCTGCGCAAGCAAACCAATGATGGCATCGGAACGGTCATCAACGGGAGAGGCAGACACGGTGGTGTTCCAGGGGTTGTCTGCAGGGAAGATGGAAATATTTTCTGCATCGGCCAGCGTGACCTGGCAAGGAGCAGTTGATGTGACAGGAGATAGCGGTGTTGTGTTTTTTTTGCAGGCAACAAAAACGGGCAACAGGAGAAGCAGGCAGGTACGGCGCATAGGAATGGATATTAGAGCGACCGTAGTAAGCAGGATGCATGCCCTTTCGGTCATACACTTGATAGGGGAATGAGAAGCTGCGCTGCCTGCCGGAAAAATAAGGCAAAAAAAAAGCGGCCTGATGGCCGCTTTCGGGAGCAATTATTTTACATGCTGTGAAATGATCTTGGCAAGATCGAACATGGAAACCTGGGGTTTTTTGAACAGCGGTTTCAGTTTGTCATCCGCATTGATCATGCGTTTGTTCTTCTGATCCTGCAGGTTATTCTTTTTGATGTACTCCCACATCTTTTTGATGATGCCACTGCGGGGCAGGGGTTTGCTGCCAACGATTACACCCAGCATTTCGGAGGGCTGTACCGGCACCATCAGGGCAGGATTGAGTTTACGTTTTGTTTTAGCTTTTTTAGGGGCGGCTTTTTTTACTGCTTTTTTAGGAGCGGCTTTCTTTGCGGCCTTTTTAGCTGGAGCTTTTTTCGCAGCCTTTTTAGGAGCTGCTTTTTTTGTTGCTTTTTTTGCGGCTTTTGCCATGATTGTGGAATTTAAGTGATTGGGTATTAGTTAGCCTTGCTAAGGTAAGGTAAGATTCCCTTAGGGAGGTAGCACTTTCTGCCATATGTGGGAAAATAATTTTCCCTGCATTTCTCTTCACATAAGGGGGAAATCCCAGGGATTCGCCATCGTGTTGCGACAGAACTGATTCAGCTTCCCCGGCGCGAACCGGTAGAGACCTTCTTTTTTACAATGGGTACATTGCCGCCGGGCTTGGTAATGAACTTTGAGCCCTGGGCATTGTGTGGGCTGGGCGCCGTTTTTTTGTTGCCGCCCTTGGTATTCCGGGGTGAGGTAAGTGACATAGTGATTGGGTTTTGCTTCACAAATTAATCATTTCCCATGGGAAACAGCTACCTGGGGTCCATAAAAAAGCGTCCCGCCGGATGGTGGGACGCTTCTCTGTGAAAATAGGTTACTGGCCCCTGCCTCCACCACGCATCTGGTAGTCTGCCGGTGGCTCCGCACCGAGGAGGTTCCTCACGAAATAGTCCCATCTCCTGCGCATCATATAAGGCGCATAGGGTCCATAGCCATGTGGCGAATTGGGGAAGATCACCAGGTCGAAGCTTTTGTTGGCTTTTTCCAGTGCCTCTACCACCAGCATGGTATTCGAAGGCGGTACGTTGTTATCCATCATGCCATGTGCGAGCATCAGCTTGCCCTTCAGGTTCTTTGCGTAGTTCTGGTTGGCCTGCGCCTCATAATCGGCATTGCCCATCAGCCCGTCATACCTTTCTCCCCAGTCGTCTTCGTAGTTCCGGTTATCGTGATTGCCCGATTCGGAAATGCCCACCTTGAAGAAATCCGGGTAACGGAACATAGCGGTTGCCGTAGCAAACCCGCCCCCGGAATGTCCCCAGATGCCAACCCGGTTGGTATCGATGGGATATCGCGTGGATAACTGGCGGATGGCCGCGATCTGGTCCGGGATGGTATTGTCTGCCATATTACCGTAGCTCATGTCATGAAAACTTTTTGATCGGTAAGGATTGCTCGTGCCTTCTATCACCACTACGATAAAGCCCAGTTCCGCCAGTGACTGGTGGTCTGAACGCGATGCCGAAAATGACCAGCTGCCTACACTGCCGCCCTGAGGTCCGGGGTAGATATAATCGATAACCGGGTATTTTATATTCGGATCCATGTGCACCGGTGTGAACACCAGCCCGTAGATATCCGTCTTGCCGTCATGGGCCTTTACCGATACGGGTATGGGCGGCTTCCAGCCGGTTGCAGTGAGTCGTGATACATCCGTTTTTTCAACAACCGTTACCAGGTCCCCATTCAGGTTACGCACCACAGTCACAGGCGGTACATCTGGTTGTGAATAGGTATCTATAATAAATCTTCCGGAGGGAGAAAGTGCGGCCTGGTGATTGCCCGGCTCAGGTGTCAGCAGGGTAAGTCCCTTACCGTCGAAGCCGATCTTATACAGGTGTCCGAAATAGGGATTTCCCGGTTCGCGCCCGTTGGCGCTGAAAAAGATCACACGGTTCTTCTCATCGACCTTCACCAGTCGTTCTACTACCCAGTCACCTTTCGTGATCTGGTTCTTCATTTTGCCGGTGGCCGCATCGTACAGGTAAAGATGGCCCCAGTTGTCGCGCTCGGAGTACCAGATGAATTCATTGCTCGCGGGCAGGTAGCGCCAGTTGATCGCGCCCCGGCCGGATTCATATTGGGTAGGAACGGTCTCTTCAAATACTTCGCGGACAGCGCCCGTCTGCGCATCGGCAATGCGCATCTTCTCCTGTTTGTGATCCCGTGTGGTGGAAAGAAATGCCAGTTGCGTCCCATCTTCGTTCCAGTCCACATCGTCGAAAGTGCCGCTGCTCGAAATATCGTCGCTCAGGGAGGCCCTGTGCGGATCGGGGGGTACCTGCAATTGTATCACTCCCGGATGATCTGTATTGAGGATCACGCGCTGTATCGTGATGATCTCCTTGTCGCCCGGCAGCGGATATTTCCAGCTCCGCAGTGCCGGCTTTCCCACATTGGTAGTAACCAGGTACATGTCGCTGACATTCCGCTGATCCTGCCGGAAAGTGGCGATCTTTTTCGAATCGGGCGACCAGCGCAGGATCGGCCTGTCGCTCGACTGCCAGCCTGCATTGTCCGTTGCATACCCGTAATCTTTAATGCCGTCGGTGGTGAGCTGGGTCGACTGGTTGGTGGCCAGGTCACGCACCCAGAGATTATAGTCTTTGATGTAGGCCGCTTTTTTTCCATCGGGCGACATCAGTTCATTGCCGCCACCCCGGCCAGGGCGTCCGCCGCCACCTGCCTGTCCGCGGCCCCTGCCTGCAGCGGACGCTGAACTATCTGTTGTAACCAGGTCCGTTTTCAGGTCATATTTCCATCTTTTTCCATCGGCTGCAAAGCGGATCGAATTGCCGTCATCGGCAAATTCTACGGTTTGAAAAGGCAGCTTCATTGCCGTGTAAGTGTTGCCGGATGCGGCAGACAGTGCGGTGGCCAGTTTCTGCTGATCGAATGCAGGCCGGTGATTACCCGAGGCGGGGTCCACCAGGATGAATTCGGTTCCGGCAGCATTTGAAACGGCATACCAGAAGCGGTCGCCGGTAAGCCAGTTAGGACGCACATTGCTGCGGTCCACCAGCGGTGTGGTGTTGTAACTCATGAAACTCTCGGCGCGCTCATAGTCCTTTGCCGTGAGCACCCGTCCCTGCTGGGCCTGTGAGCATACGGAACCGGCCATCATGGCTGCAAAAGCTAGTTGTTTTCTCATATGTAGTTAAATACGGCGGTGATAAAATGGGTTTCAAGATAAGGAAAATGTGAATGTAAGCAGGGGAGTACCGGTGTAAATGGCTCGTCCATCGGTTTTGCCGGATGGCTGTTCGGGGTTGATTGCCGTATCTTCGCGGCAGATCATTTTGCCATGGCTATACGCATTTTTATCACCGGCGGCACCTTCGATAAGGAGTACAATCTCCTCACGGGAGAACTGTATTTTAAGGATACGCACCTGCAGGACCTGCTTTCCATGGGAAGAAGCCAGGTGCACGCAGAGATTACCACCCTGATGCTGAAAGACAGCCTCGACATGACCGCTGCAGACAGGGAACTGATCATTGCACAATGCCGCGATTGCGCAGAAAGCAGGATCGTGATCACGCACGGAACGGATACGATGGCTGAAACGGCGAAGGCGCTGGCCCATACCATTCACAACAAAACGATCGTGCTCACCGGCGCCATGATCCCTATTAAGTTCGGTAGCTCCGACGGGCTTTTTAACCTGGGTGGCGCACTGGCCTTTGTGCAAAGCCTTCCGCCCGGCATCTATATTGCCATGAACGGCCGCTATTTTTCCTGGAACAACGTGCGGAAGAACAAAGTGAGCGGCGTTTTCGAAGAACTGGGGTAGGTAACAAAAATGCCAACTGCATGATTTAAATGGTTCCCCTGAAGCATTTGCACCTCAAAACCAGGCGCGTTTTGTGTCAAATGCCGCGTATTTTCCGATATTCTGACATGAAACATCAGGCAACAGGCAGGCTGAACCAGAAGCGGCTTCCCAACCCTGGCTGGCTGGTTACACCTATCTGGCCCCCCATGGCCTCGATAAACTCCTTGCTGATGGAAAGACCAAGGCCTGTTCCGGCTTTTCCGGTGCCGGGCACCTGGTAAAAGCGATCGAATATTTTTTGCAGGTGTTCTGCAGCGATACCTTTGCCATGGTCTGATACACTGAATATAATACTCCCATTCCCCGGGTGATTGACCTCCGTGCTGACCGCGGTGTTTTCCGGCGAATATTTAATGGCGTTGGTTAAAAAATTAATAAGCACCCAGGCAATTTTTTCTTCATCACCTTTTACAGGCGGTATATTTTCGGCTATTATCTTCTTCAATTCAAGGCCTTTTTTCTGTGCCGGTGCCATAACGGACTCCAGGGCCCGTTGTAGTGGCAATTTGGGATCCACTGCGGATATATGCAGCTGTATCTTGCCACTTTCGACCTGGCTGAGGTCAAGCAGTTCGCTCAATATCTTCAGGAGCCTTTGGTTGTCGCTTTTTAAATGCTGTACCAGTTCTTTTTGTTCGCTGTTCAGCGGGCCCACACGTTCATCCTCGAGAAGTTTCAGGCTGAAGTCTGAAGAAGCAAGCGGTGTCTTGAGCTCATGGGATATGGTGGCGATGAAATTGGTTTTGGCTACATCGAGTTCCTTAAAGGGAGTAATGTTCTTCAGCACGATCATCCTGCCAAGAGATCCTTCTTCATTGCTGATGTCGGCCGTCTCTTTGTTGAAAAACTGCTCTTTCCCATCTACAACGATCTTAAAAGGCTGGCTGCCCTGGTTATCCAGTAAAAAGCGGAAGAGGTCGTTTTGTGCGTGTAATTTTTTTTCTTCCTTTCCCACTACATCTGTCTCTTTTAAGGACAGCAGTTGCAATGCCTGTAAATTGGCAAAGAGGATGGTACCATCTTTCCCTATACCAATGCTCGCATCCTTCAGCGAATTGATCACCGTTTCAGCCCTTTGCTTTTCAAAAAGGATCTTCGCAAGATTACTGTGCTCGTATTTGTCCAGTTCTTCAGCCATGAGGTTGAACGCCGAGGCCATCTGCCCAAACTCATCCGTACGGTTCAGATGTATCCGCTGGCCATATTGTTTGCCTGCAACGGCTTTGATCCCTTGGGTTAATTTCACGATCGGGTTGGCAATATACCCGGGGAAATTGAAAACAAAAGTGAAACCGATCAATACGCAAATGGTGAGCAGCAGCATGATCACAAATTTTGCGCTCTCTGAATTCTGGCTGAAATTCTTGTTTTTTGTGTCGATGGCAACCAGGTTCAGCTGCATGATCCCACTGATATCATTGCGAATGGCCGCTTCCAGCCCGAAAGAATCGGGCCTGGACAGGTATAAGTTGAAATGCCCTCTCAACTGCTTCGTCAGAACCTGTTCTCCCGGCTCCGTGATGTTCCCTTCCTGGCCCTTCAGATTTTTCTCGAACAGTATTTTTTTATTTTTTGGATCCTCTGACCAGTTGTCCATTGCCTGTAGCATACCGCGGGTATATTCCAGGGTCTCATAGTTGTCGGTCAGAATATCCCGTTGTTCCGTAGTTGATTTATTCAGGTAATAAAAGCCGGTACCGCCAACCAGCAACAGCAGCGTGAATAAAAAGGCAACGCCCAGGGTGATCTTTGTTTTCAGCTTTGCGGCCATCAGGAAAGTATGATTAGATCGATGTCATTTATACTCAGCTCTTTCAATAACTTATTGAATGCACCGGTACTGAGGATCACCTGCAATAAATTCAAATGTGGCTTACCGATGCATACAGTGGTGATCTCTTTCTCGATACAGGTCTGCATGATCGCTTCTGCAATATTAGTATGTTTCACCTGTAACACTTCCGCTCCGGCTTCCGTGGCCATTTTAAAATTGTTGATCAGGTGCCGCTGCGCGGCCAGGGGTATCTTGTCTGCGCTTTCTTTTGGGGTCTGTACATACAAAACGAACCAGGTGCTGTTATAATAAGAGGCCAGCCTGGCCGTTTTGCGTATGATATGCTGCGCCGTTTCATGGTTGCTGGACATACAGGCGAGGAATTTTTCGTGGCGCAAAAGGTTGTCACGGGTTACCTCGTAGTCTACCTTGCGTTCTACCTGCCCGGCGACTTCCTTTAAAGCCAGTTCACGCAGCTGAAGAATTTTGTCGGGGCGGAAGAAATTCTGGAGTGCCTGCTGGATCTTACTGGTATCATATATTTTTCCTTCCTTTAACCTGGTGATCAGTTCGTCCGCGGTCAGGTCAATATTGACCACTTCATTGGCCAGCTGGAGCATTTTATCCGGCACTGTTTCCTGTACCTCCACGCCGGTGATCTTCTTCACTTCCTGGTTAATACTCTCGATGTGCTGGATATTGATGGCTGTGATCACATCTATCCCTGCCTCGATGACATCCAGTACGTCCTGCCATCTTTTTTCATTTTTACTGCCGGGGATATTGGTATGTGCGAGTTCATCTATTATCACTACTTGTGGAGCCAGGAGCAGAATAGACTGCACATCCAACTCCTCCAGCTGTTTGCCTTTATAAAAGACCTGCCTGCGCGCAATGACCGGCAGCCCTTCGATCAGCGCCTCGGTCTCTTTACGCCGATGGGTTTCGATGTAACCGATCTTTACATTCACATGGTTATTGTAAAGCGAATGCGCTTCCTGCAACATGCGGTAGGTCTTGCCCACACCGGCGCTCATGCCGATGTAAATTTTCAGTTTGCCTTTACCGGGCTGGTATGTACTGCGATCATCCATTTTTTTTACATTGTATCATCGATGCGCTTTAAAAATGGTGTCCCTTGCAGAAGGGCTGCTGACGGGCACCGGTGACCCGCTACAACCTGAACAAAATTGCCAGGATATACCTTGTTTCAGACTTTACGAGATCTGGCCTCCATGATGGGTCCAGGGGTGTGGTGGTATAGCCCGTCTGGGAAGTAACGCCGCCGGCCCCGGCAAAGTAAGGAACATTCGAATTCCTGTTTACGAATTCAAATCGGAACGTAATGCTCTGGTTGGGCATAAAATCGAAGTTGGTAGAGACATCCCAGCCGGTGAATGGATCGCCGGGGTTGGCGCTGAAAGGGAAGGCGCCTTCCGTTTGCGTTGGATTGTTCGGGTTGGGCAATGGGCTGGCCTGGCCGGTAGGATAGAGGACCAGGTACCTGCCGGGATTGGTCATATAGCCGCCTCCAATGGTCCACGCGAATTTATTTTTGTTGAACCACATGCGGTTATAAAACATACCGCTCGCAAAGTATTGTGCAGGCCCTTTTACAGGATCGCTCGTAAATCCATTTACACCGCCGCCTTTCTCGAACCCGACATCACCTGTCAATGAGAATGCAATTTTGCTGACCCCCCTTGATTCCGGGTTATCGTAGTACTTCAGCAGGAAACTATTGTCTGAGTGGAACCTTTTTCTGTCCGGCAGGCCTGCCGCGTCGCTGCCATAATAGTCATTGGTCAGCAACTTCAAATGGCTGTTGGGCATCCAGGTGATATTGAACCCAAGCCCGGGCATGGCATTGAACCTTCCATAACTCTGCCAGCCATTTATGATCCAGGGTTCGATCTTGAGGTTTTTTGTTGGGAAGATCTGGATGCGGAGGCCATTGAAAAACCAGGGAGTATTGTCGGATGTGAAGGATGCCTGGTACTCCCAGTTTTCTTCCTGGTAGTAAGAATTTAGTCCTATATAACTCATGAACATGCCGGCATCGATATTGATTCCGTACCACTTATTGATGTGATAGCCTGCATAGGCTTCACTCAGGTAACGGTACACATCAGCCAGCTGGTACTGGCCCCGGTAGGGACTCAGGTCATTGCGGGGAACAACGATCGAGCGGGTGCCGAACTGCGTCATGAAACGCGCGCGCGCACCCTTATAATAGAAATCACCGCCAAAATGCAGGGCCGATAATTCGATTTCGTTATCGCGCGCCAATGCTGTAGAACCAACAACCGTGTTGTCGTTTGGGTTATTAAAGGAATGCGTATAGTTTACATCCAGTAGAATGCTGGGAGTAAAAAATTTCATCCTGCTAAACACAGAAGAGTCCCTTCTGTCACTCCCATTCTGCCAGGTCTGGTCGATCCCGTCGAAGGGGATTTTTTCAACGGGCGTTACAGAATCTTTTTGAGCATTTACCAAATAGGTGATGGCGATGAATGCAATGGTTAAAAATCTCTTTTTCATTTGTGGTCATTTAGGTGGTCTAATTGGATATTGATTTTAAGAACGTTTATTTTTTCTATCCCGTTAAGGACAGATTTTTCGGTGTTACTTTGAATGAGCGATATGATCTTTTCCTTCGCTACGTGCCTGGCCTGCGCGATCCTGGCAGCCTGCACCATGGCTCCCTGCAGGGAGATGTCAGGGTCCAGGCCACTGCCGCTGGCGGTAACCAGGTCAGAAGGGATCTGTTCTTTAGTGATGCCAGGGTTATGCACCAGGAAAGTATCGATCCGGTCGCCCACCGCTTTCAGGTTCTCAGGATTGGATGGGCCCTTGTTACTGCCCGAAGAGGCGGCTGCATTATAACCAGCCGCAGAGGGGCGGCCATTAAAGTATTTATCTGCGGTAAACGACTGGCCTTCCAGTGCATAGCCAACCACTTTCTGATTGACCGACAAGGTTTGCCCCTCTCCCTTGTTTGGTGCCGCCTGTGCAATGCCCAGTATCAATAAAGTATATACACCGCAAAAGAATACCAGGCAAACAAGGGTGAGTTTGATAGCGGGCAGAAGATGTTGTTTCATGTTTTTCGATTTGATATTTAAAACCAGGTGGATACCAGCAGGTCGATCAACTTGATTCCAATGAACGGCACGATCACGCCTCCCAGGCCATATATCAGCAGGTTTCTTCTTAACAGGGCACTTGCCCCGATTGGCTTGTACGCTACGCCCCTCAGTGCCAGCGGGATCAGCAATGGAATGATGATCGCATTAAAGATCACGGCCGATAAAATGGCGCTCTCGGGGCTGTGAAGCCGCATTATATTCAAGGCCTGCAGCGCGGGTATCGATGCGATGAACAGCGCCGGTACGATCGCAAAGTATTTTGCCACGTCGTTGGCGATTGAAAAAGTAGTCAGTGTTCCACGTGTCATCAGCAGTTGCTTGCCGATCTCTACGATCTCGATCAGCTTGGTCGGATCATTATCGAGATCCACCATGTTGCCTGCTTCCTTTGCCGCGGCTGTTCCGCTGTTCATCGCTACACCTACATCCGCCTGTGCCAGGGCAGGCGCATCATTGGTGCCGTCACCCATCATGGCAACCAGCTTGCCGCCTTGCTGTTCGCGTTTGATGTAATTCATTTTGTCTTCGGGTTTCGCTTCCGCAATGAAATCATCCACGCCTGCCTTGTCTGCAATGAACTTGGCCGTAAGCGGATTATCGCCCGTAACCATTACCGTTTTAACGCCCATTTTCCGCAGGCGTTCAAAACGCTCATGGATGCCCGGCTTGATGATATCCTGGAGCTCAATCACACCCAGTACTGTTTCGTTTTCCGATACCACCAGTGGAGTGCCTCCATTGGAGGAGATCGTTCTTACCGTTTCCGCAGTTTCAGCAGGAAATACATTTCCCTTCTTTTCCACCAGGGTGCGGATGGAATCAAAGGCGCCTTTGCGGATACGGGTCGATTGAAAGTCTATACCGGAACTCCTTGTTTCGGCAGTAAATTTTATGAAGGTGGGATCGACTACTTTATAGCTAAGCGGGTTGACCCCCGATAATTCAACGATAGACTTGCCCTCCGGGGTTTCGTCGGCCATGGAACTCAGGACCGCCGATGTAATGAAATGTTCTTTCTCCACCCCATTGGCGGGGTAAAAATGGGTGGCTTTCCGGTTGCCAATGGTAATCGTGCCGGTCTTATCCAGCAGGAGCGTGTCGAGATCCCCCGCGGTTTCAACTGCCTTGCCGCTTTTCGTAACCACATTGGCGCGGAGCGCTCGGTCCATCCCCGCAATACCTATGGCACTGAGTAAGCCACCAATAGTGGTAGGGATCAGGCACACGAACAGCGAAATAAAGGCAGCAATGGTGATCGGCGTGCTGGCATAGTCGCCAAATGGTTTTAAAGTAACGCATACGATAACGAAGATCAGCGTAAAGCCCGCGAGCAGTATAGTGAGCGCGATCTCATTGGGTGTTTTCTGCCTGGAGGCCCCTTCCACCAAAGCGATCATTTTATCGAGAAAGCTTTCTCCGGGTTCGGTGGTTACTTTTACCCTGATGCTGTCTGACAACACTTTGGTTCCGCCGGTTACAGAGCTTTTGTCTCCACCGGATTCCCTGATCACCGGTGCGGATTCTCCCGTAATAGCGCTTTCATCAATGGTAGCAATGCCTTCAACGATCTCCCCATCCATAGGAATGGTGTCGCCTGCTTCGCAAAAGAACAGGTCGCCCTTTTTTAGTTGAGAGGAGGGAACGACCTTGATCTCATCTACGAATATTTCCCCTACCGGTTGTATCCATTTCGCGGGTGTTTCCTCGCGTGTCTTGCGGAGGGAGTCCGCCTGTGCCTTGCCGCGCGCCTCTGCAATGGCTTCCGCAAAATTGGCAAACAGGAGCGTCAGCAGCAATACAGCTGAAACAACGGAATTATAAGCAAGACCGCCCTGGCTTTTTTCACCAGTCATGATCCAGATGCAGACACCGATCATGATTGCCGTGCCGATCTCCACTGTAAACATGACAGGATTGCGGAACATGATCCGGGGATCGAGCTTTATGAAAGACTGTTTGAATGCTTTTTTCACCAGAGCGGCTTCGAAGAGTTTATTTGATCTGTGTGACATGGGATAGATTTTATTTCATTCCAAAAAATTCCGCGATCGGTCCCAGTGTCAGGGCCGGGAAGAACGAAAGCGCGGCAACTATAAAAATGACAGCGAAGATCATGATGCCGAATGTGCCCGTATCGGTTTTGAGGGTACCTGCACTTTCCGGTATATATTTCTTTTTGGCCAGGATGCCCGCAATGGCCACGGGGCCGATGATCGGCAGGAAGCGGGAGATCAGCATCACGATTCCACAGCTGATATTCCACCATCGGACGTTATCGCCCAGGCCTTCAAAACCACTTCCGTTATTGGCGGATGAAGAGGTATACTCGTACAGCATTTCACTGTAACCATGGTTGCCGGGGTTATTGAGCCAATTGGCATACAGCACCGGGTTATGCGCATACAGGTAGCTGGCCAGCGCCGTGCCTACGAGGATCACGAACGGGTGCAGCAATGCGATGATGGCAGCGATCTTCATTTCCTTTGCCTCGATTTTTTTGCCGAGGAACTCCGGGGTACGCCCGACCATCAGGCCACTGATGAATACCGCGATAATGATAAAAATGTAGAAGTTCAAAAAACCAACCCCCACGCCGCCATAGAACGAGTTGATCATCATACCCATCATCGCGAACATGCCGGTTAAAGGGGTGAAGCTGTCATGCATTGCATTTACGGAACCATTAGAGGTACAGGTGGTGGTAATACCCCAGAAAGCGGATGCGGCGGAACCGAAACGGACTTCCTTGCCCTCCATGCTGCCCAATGGCTGCACGACACCCAGCTTGCCGATGGCGGGATTGCCTTTCATTTCTTCGTAGATGGACGGCAGCAATAAAAGAAGGAAACCCGCCGTCATTACGGCAAATATCATCCAGGCCAGCTTTTTCCGCTTCAGCATGTAGCCCATTGCGAAGATCATGGCTATGGGAAGGAGAACGATACAGACGTTCTCAACGGCATTGGTAAAATAATTCGGGTTTTCCAGGGGATGGGCTGAGTTCGCGCCAAAAAAACCGCCGCCATTGGTGCCCACCTGTTTGATGGCCACCATGGCTGCAGCCGGACCGCGCGATACGTTAACAGTATCGCCCTGCAGCGAAATGAACTGATCTTTGCCCTTAAACGTCATCGGCGTACCATTGAACATCAGCAGTACCGCCACAACAATGGAAACAGGCAACAATATCCTTGTACAGCTTCTGACAAGGTAGTTGTAAAAATTTCCCAACCCTTCTGTCTGCTTTTCCTTCATGGCTCTGAACACAGCAGCACATGCCGCCATACCCGCCCCGGCGCTGATAAACTGGAACAACATCAGTATCAGCTGGCCCAGGTAGGATACGCCGCTTTCACCCGCATAGTGCTGCAGGTTGGTGTTGGATATAAAACTGATCGAAGTATTGAAGGCAAGATCCGCAGTCATCGATGGATTGCCATCGGGATTAAGCGGCAGCCAACCCATGTTCATCAGCACAAACATGGACAGCAGGAACCACACCAGGTTGATGGTAAGTAAAGCAACAAGATGCTGCTTCCAGTTCATTTCATTCTGAGGCTGGATACCGGAGGCCTTGAAAAACAAATTATCCAGCGGGTTGAAAATGGGGTCTGCCCAGGTTTTCTCGTTGTTAAATACTTTTCCGATATAGCGTCCCAGCGGTATAGCCAGAACAACCATCACCAAAAACATGACGATCACGCCAAATATTTCTGAGTTCATAATACAGGTTTAAAATTTTTCGGGTTTTACCAATACATAACAGATGTAGCAAAACACCAGGATGGCAATGATGAACAGGACTATCATGATCGATAAGATTTAGATTTTTTCGAAAAAGTCGATGGCTTTAAAGAAAAGGCCAAAGCCGACGAGCCCGGCGAGGATCAAAACGAGCGTTAACATATGATTTTGATTTGTCAGGGCATGCCAAATGGCGTGCCCTTAAGGCGGTCGCTTTTGTGAAACGGCTGAAATCCGCTACTGTATTGTGTTGTAGGAGAGGAGGCCGAGATTCCCGGCGATACCGGGAAATGAGAAGCCTCTCAGAATGAGAGGCTGTTTATCATTTTGAGAGAACGATCTATCCAAGTTTATATTCTTCGATCTTGCGGTACAAGGTGGCTGTACCAATGCCCAGCAACTTCGCCGCCTGGGATTTGTTACCGGAAGTATGGGCGAGCACTTTTTGAATATGCAGCTTTTCCATACAGGCGAGCTCAAACGGGTTGCTGGCCTGCTGTTCGGTTGTCTGCAGATCAGCGGGAAGGTTACTGAGGGTCAGTTCGGGCTCGTCTGTTAAAATGACGGCCCGTTCTATTACATTTTTTAGCTCGCGGATATTTCCTTTCCAGGGATGCGCCTGCAACCGGTTCAGGAACTCCCGGCTCATCTTCCTGTCCGGCGTATTGGTCTTTGCAGCAAACAGGTGCAGGTAATATTCGGCCAGCAGGGGAATATCCTTTTTACGCTCACGCAAGGGAGGGAGCGTGACCGTAAAAATATTCAGCCGGTAAAAGAGATCTTCGCGGAACCTACCCTGCGCAACATCCTGTGCGAGATCCCGGTTGGTGGCCGCAATGATCCTTACATTCACGGTGGTCGATACGGTATCGCCCACCTTGATAAATGAATGGTTTTCCAGGACGCGCAGCAGTTTCGCCTGCAGGTCGATGGGCATATCGCCCACCTCGTCTAAAAACAAAGTGCCGTTATCGGCTACCTCGATCAATCCTTTTTTGTTGGCTGTTGCTCCTGTAAAAGCGCCGGCCTTATAACCGAACAGCTCGCTTTCCAGCAGTTCCTTACTGATGGCGCCGCAATTGAGTGCCTGGAAGGGTTTTTCACCGCGCTGGCTCGCATAGTGAATGGCCTGCGCAAATACTTCTTTGCCGGTGCCGGTTTCACCAAGCAATAGTACAGTGGCATCGGTTGTCGCCACTTTTCTTGCCATGGCGATGGCTTCCTGCAGTTCTTTGGATTGGCCTATGATACCATCAAACCCGTATTTTTTGCTCACCTGTTGCTCCAGCTGCTGCACACGCTGCTGCAATTTCACTTTTTCCATTGCCCTGTGGAGCAGGGGAATGATCCTGGCGTTGTCATCGCCTTTGGTAATATAATCGAAGGCGCCATTTTTCATCGCCTGTACGCCATCGGATATATTGCCGAAAGCTGTCAGCAAAATAATTTCAACCAGGGGGTGGCTGGCCTTTATATCATTCAGCATCTCCACACCATTGCCATCGGGCAATTTTACATCGCACAACAATACATCTACATTTTCTTTGTCAAGGATCTTCCTGCCCGCTTTCACGGTACCTGCCTGCCATACCGTAAAACCTTCCAGTGAAATGATGCGGCCCAGCAATGAGCGGAGTTTTTCTTCATCATCTATGATCAGCACTGTATTCATGACGGAACAATTGGCCGCACGAAATTACATACTGTAAGCCAAGGATGGTGTAAATATCACACTGCCGTGGATCCCGTGCCAGTAATATTCAGTCGCAAGGCTATTAACCCGCCAGCAATACTTCGAGGTTACCCAGGCCCATGGTAAAGCCCGCTTCGAAGCCCATGTCAACGATCCGGTTCAGGTCGGCCTCTTTATCAAAGCGGATCTCGACCCCGACCGACGAACCGGTATTTGTCGCCAGGAATCTCACTGTCCAGTGCATCACGGGGAAATCGGGGTTGGCTTGCCCGTTTTCATCGCAGAATATATTGAGTGAAGTAAAGTATTGCCGGGGAACGATCTCCAGGTATTCCAGTTTGCACCAGGCAGTAGTACCATCAGGGCCGATCATTGCATACAGCCAGGAACCGCCTGCACTAAAATCGAGTTTTTTTGTTTCGGCCCGCCAGGGTTTCGGCGCCCACCACTTGTCGAGCAGGCTGGCGTCCGTCCAGCTTTTCCATACTTTCTCTACCGGCGCATTGAATGCGCGCGTAACATGCAGTTTTTTGTTGGGAACGTCCCTGGTGATCACCGTGTTGTTTGTCATGTGCTGTTGATTTTATATATCCTGTAATAGATTGTCGAGCTGGTCGAAGCGATCCGTCCACAAGGCGCGAAACTTGTTCAACCAGAGGTCCACCTCTTTCATTTTTTTGGGTTTGAAATGATAGTAAATTTCACGGCCGTCCTTTTTCTGTTTGATCACGCCGCATTCAGAGAGTATCCTGAGATGTTTGGAAACGGCCTGCCGCGAACTGCTGAAATGTTCTGCCAGCGCGTTGGGTGTCATGGTCTGCATGGCCAGCAGCCCGAGAATGGCCCGCCGGGTGGGATCTGCAATGGCCTGGAATACATCTCTTGTCATAATTTAATTTGCAACCAATTGGTTGCAAATATAATCATAAATGATTACCTGCAAAATTCTTTTGGAAAAAGAAATATCGGGCGGATGCCAGTAGGTTAAAGGACGTATGCAGACATTTCTCTTTGCTCCGTGAGTTCGCCGATCATTGCATAGGACAATTGTGAAGCGGTAAGAATACCTTTCAATTCTTTTTCAGATTTTTTATCTATGGCGATCAGCAGTCCGCCATTCGTTTGGGGATCTGCGAGTATGTTCGTGGCACCTGCAGGAAGATTTGCCGCCAGTTGCATTTTGTGACCGTAACTGGCCAGGTTGCGTTGTGTTCCGCCCGGTATTGCACCCATCGCGAGGTATTTTTCTGCGGCCGGTATGATAGGAATTTGCTGATAGTGAAGCGTGGCGCTCAGCCGGCTTCCTTCGCACATCTCCACGAGGTGGCCCATCAATCCAAACCCCGTTACATCCGTCATCGCATGAACGCCGGGCAGACCGCCGAGTTTTTCTCCAACATTATTTAGCTGCATCAACTGCTTCATCATTGTTTGCAGATCATTTTCCTGTAACAGTCCTTTTTTTTGCGCGGTAGACAACAGCCCGATGCCGATGGGCTTGGTGAGGAACAGCAGATCGCCGGCTTGCGCAGTGCTGTTCCTTTTAAGGTGTTCGATTCGAACAAGGCCGTTCACCGCGAGGCCGAAGATGGGCTCGGGATTATCTATGCTGTGACCGCCTGCCAATGCAATGCCCGCTTCAGCGCAGATACTGCGGGCGCCCTCCACTACCTGTTGTGCGACCCCGGGTGCGAGCTTGTCTACCGGCCATCCCAGGATGGCAATCGCCAGGATGGGCCTGCCACCCATGGCATATACGTCGCTGATGGCATTGGCGCCCGCTATGCGCCCGAAAGAGAATGGATCGTCTACGATCGGCATAAAGAAATCAGTCGTGGATATCAGCGCCATGCCGTTCCCGATGTCGTATGCGGCCGCATCGTCCTTGCTGCTGTTGCCTACCAGCAGGTTTTTATCATCAGGCGCCGCAAGGTTGCTTTTCAGTATCGTGTCCAGCACCTGCGGCGCGATCTTGCAGCCGCAGCCCGCGCCGTGCGAATATTTCGTGAGTTGTATGGTTTCAGTCATGTGTCTGGAGGGTTCGTTGCAATAGGGAAGAGGTATTTGCTACCGGGTCAACCTTTTCGAGTTCAACAGTGGTCGCCACCCGTTGCTGGAGGCTTTTCCGGTACAGTTTGTCGTAGTAGGTCAGCAGTACCCGGAAGCATTCGGGAATGTTGTTTTCTGCGAGGAAGCCGATCGCAGTTTTTGTCTCCAGGCCGCCCAGGCGTTTCCGGATGCGGAGTATGGCATTGGTAAGCTGCTCTTTTTCCAGTTTGCCATATTCTTTTACGATATGTCCGAGCCTTTCTTCGAAAGGGATTTCTATAAAATACAGGGGTGCAGTATGAATCAGCGTGAAAAATTCACGGGGAATATTTACGGGTCCGATGCGCTGGCTTTCGTCTTCTATCCAGATGCCGTCTCTGCCTTCGAGCCGGTGCAGTTCGGAAGCCAGCAGGTTCTCGAACATTTCCTGCGAGGGCGGGGTGGCGCCGGGGAGATCGCCGAATGCGGAGCCGCGATGACTGGCCAGTCCTTCCAGATCGATTATGGGATGGCCCTGCTTCCGTAACTCGAGGAGAATGCCTGTTTTTCCACTTCCCGTATAGCCGCCCGTTACCAGCAGCGACCAGGGCTTACTGAACTGCTGTAATGCCCGGTTGCGCCAGGCCTTGTAGCCGCCTGCCAGCGTGGACACCTCAAACCCATACAGGTCCAGCAGCCACGCAACTCCCGCACTGCGCATACCTCCGCGCCAGCAATGCACTATAATGCGCGGCTGCTCTGCGTCGGAAGCGGATATTTTAGCGAGCAGCGCCTGCACCTCTTCCACCATGGTTACCATTTTCGGCCCGAAAAAACCGAGTCCGAGTTTGATCGCCTTTTCCCGGCTTTCCTGTTTATAAGCCGTGCCTACGACCTTACGCTCTTCATCGGTGAACAGCGGCAGCGGGTATGCGCCGGGGATATGCGCATGCCGGTATTCGCCCGGACTGCGCACATCCAGTACAAGGGTGTTGGACGCACCGGTCATAAATTCCTGGATCGTAAGTTTGGAAATGGCCATGCGGCACCAAATGTAAGCAGGATAAGACAGTCACAAATGAAAACGACGCGCGCAGCCATTGCATGAAACAGGCAATTGCCGTATTTTTAAATCAAACCGAAGCACATGACCGTAAAAGAGATCATGACCGAACTGCAATCGAAGGGTAGCGACAGCATCAAAAGGATCCTGCTGAAGCATGGCGTTAAAGAGCCTTTTTTTGGTGTGAAGATCGAATACCTGAAGCCCATTCAGAAGAAGATCAAAACGGACTACCAGCTGGCAAAAGACCTGTATGCCACCGGTAATGCGGACGCGATGTACCTGGCGGGACTGATCGCAGACGATGTGAGAATGTCAAAAGCCGACCTGCAGGCATGGGTCAGGCAGGCCGTTTCGCAGAATATATCCGAATACACGGTGCCCTGGGTAGCCACAGGCAGTGAGCACGGCTATGCGCTCGCGCTTGAATGGATCGATTCAAACAAGGAGAATATAGCGGCGGCCGGGTGGGCCACGCTCGCCGAGTGGGTATCCTTTCACCCCGATACGGCGCTGGACCTGCCCGGACTCAAAAAATTACTGGCGAGGGTGGAGAAAGAAATACATACGGCCCCGAACAGGGTGCGCTCGGCCATGAACCGCTTCCTCATATCGCTGGGTTCTTATGTACTGCCTTTGGGAAAAGAGGTACTGGCAGCGGCCAAAAGCATCGGACAGGTAACGATCGATATGGGCGCAACGGCGTGTAAAGTGCCTTCTGCGATCGAATACATCAAGAAAGTAGAAATGAAGGGAGGGTTGGGAAAGAAAAAGAAGATGGTGAAGTGTTAGCAACACGAACCCGGATGACCTTTTTTATCTCGCTTCAATGACTTCGGAGAGATACCCGAACGGGTCATAAAAAGACACGGCTCTGCCGGTAACGGGATCTTCAGTCATTTTTTTTGTCAATATTTTTTGAACACTCATTTCGGCTATCAACCGCTGAATGTCTTTTGTTTGAAAGAGGATGACTACCGGCTCATTATCAGTTGAATTGTACCGGATGCTTTTAATATTATCCCGCGTATGTAACATGAAGGCAAAACTGCCACTCTTATGGCCCAGTGGAAGGTCAAGCGGTAAATAGTTCAAAGTGCGTTCAGTGAAGCCCAACTGCCGGGTAAAGAACTGCCTTCCCTTTTGCATATCCGGAATGTAAAACCCGTAATTGTAAATACGCGGTTCATTGAATGCAGCATTTTTAACCACGGTTTCGTGCATCAGGGATATCCGCGTTCCAAAGGGATCGTATATGTAGATCGCGTATCCTACGCCTTCTTTTCTTATGGATTGACGGGTGAGATCTATCCCTTTTTCTTTTAAAGATTCGATGGATGAGTCCAGGTTATTCACCTGCAGGGTCAGGCAGGCCCCTGATTCGTTTTCCTGTTGCGGAAGGAGATAGTTTACCTTTTTCAGTATGATCCTGTCATCCCCAGTCGCTGGTTGTAATATGACTGTATTGCTATCCAGGCTCGCCCGCCGAACCTGAAATCCGAGTATGCCGCGATAGAATTGAAGTGCTTTCTTCATATCGGGCACATTGATCCTGACCCCATATGTAGTCAGCCGGGCGATCTCATTCCCGGGTTGCCCATCAGAGGGAATATATAAAAAAACGGCGATTACGATAAACAGGTATTTCATTTTATTGGCCGGGTTTTATTGACAGGACTTCTATTTTACCATGGTATTTCAGATGTGGGCAGGTTGCGGCAATTTGCAGCGCTTCTGCCTGTCAAAGTGTATTCAAAAGAAAGAAACCGGTGGGCTGATTTTTGTCTCCATTTATCGAAGCGACGGTAACGGTATTTGACTGACCGTTGGTAATTCCCCAGCTTTGCGGACTCAGCTCCCTGCCTTCGGCGACTACTTTTTTTTGCTCCAGTTGTCTGGCCCACTCGCCATATTCCTTGTTGTGTGATGCATTACGGACAAAGTCAGCCGGTTCGTACAAAAGCAAAAGGTATTCGTTCCTGTTTGCGGGAATGTTGTGTTTGCCCGGAGCGCTGTTTCCTGTAAGAAGACCGGCAATAAAGGCGATTACGGCTGCCGAGAAAGCAACGGCGAGGAAATGCTTTTTTTGGGATGATGAGAGGGTGAAATGCCCATGTTGCCTCAAAATAGACAATGTTTTTTCCTCAATGCCGGCGGCCGGCAATTCCATTGCATATACTTTTTTCAGTTGTTGGGCATTCCCATCAGTGGATTTCCCCTTGTCTGTATTTTCCATGAGTAAGCTTTTAATTCAGAATCCGTTGTAATGCCTTCCTGGCATGATGCAATTGGCTTTTACTGGTTCCTTCGGATATCTCCAGGAGGATACCGATCTCATGATGCCTGAACCCTTCCAGGTCGTGCAGGATCAGTATTTCCCGGTAACCGGGCGACATAGTTGCCAGTGCATTGTTGATATCGATTTTCATGTCCTGTCGTTCCGGGCCGTCCGTAATTTCGTTCGGCGGCGGGCCGCTGGTTTTATTTTTTCGGTTGTATTCCCTCGAGCAATTGAGGGCAATGCCCCATAGCCATGTTCTAAAAGAGGACCTCCACTGGAAGCAATCAAGTGATGAAACAGCTCTGAGCCAGGTTTCCTGGACAATATCCTCTGCAACCTGTATATTTTTGTCGCAGAGATGGAGCGCCATCCTGTAAATAGCGGCCGTATGCCTCCGGTATAGTTGCCGGAATATCGTTTCACTTCTGGTTAATAAAAAGCTTTTTACAAGAACCCGGTCTTCAATATCTGTCATGCTGAACTGGATATGGGATGAGTGCTTTAGCGCGATAGAAAGGTTGTATCGGGAACCAATATTTTTTTGGGAGATGGTATAACAAGGGGCAGACCGACCGCATAAGCGCGCGGCAGTACAGCCTGAGGGCTCCAGGGAATTACCGGCATTTTTGAAAGGCGATCCTGTGGTAAGGGCAATGCCTTCACCCAGCTTACTGTGCAACCAGTCCCCGGCTCACCAGCAAAGGATGTATATCCGGATCATGCCCGCGGAAATCGCGGAACATTTTTCCCAGGTCCTCCGAATTTCCCCTGGACAATACCATGTTCCTGAAACGTTGCCCATTTTCGCGGGTGAGACCACCATGTTGCTCGAACCAGGAATAGGCGTCATGCGCCAGCATCTCCGTCCAGGAGTAAGCATAGTACCCCGCCGCATACCCGCTGCCCCAGATATGTGAGAAGTAGCTGGAGCGGTAACGCGGCGGTACCTGGGGCAGGTCGAGACCCGTTTTATGCAATGCATTCGATTCGAATGGATCTACCTCCTGCAAGGGTGCATCGGGCTTTAGCGTGTGCCATTCCAGGTCGAGGTTATGTGCCGCCAGTATTTCAGTAAAGGAATACCCCTGGTTAAACGTGGATGCTTTTTTAATTTTATCAATCAGTTGCTGCGGGATAGGCTGGCCGGTCTTATAGTGGATGGCGTAATGACTGATCACTTTGGGGTCCATGGCCCAGTGTTCATTGAACTGGGAAGGAAATTCCACGAAATCCCGGGCGGTGGCCGTTCCGGAAAGGAGCGGATATTCCTGGCTGGCAAACAGGCCGTGCAGGGCATGACCGAACTCATGGAACATCGTCCGCATGTCTGATGAACTGATCAGTGCAGGCTGACCCGGCGCCGGCTTATTGAAATTGCAGACGTTGTAAATGACGGGTTTCATGCCCAGCAGTTTAGACTGGCCCACCATATTGCTCATCCAGGCACCACCTCTTTTATTATCGCGTTTGTAATAATCGCAATAAAATAGCCCCAGTTGACTACCGTCTTTGTCGAACACATCGAACACGCGCACATCTTCCTGGTACACGGGCAGATCCTTGCGTTCTTTAAAACTGAGCCCGTATAACAGGTTCGCCGCATAAAACACGCCGTTGCGAAGCACATTGTCTATTTCGAGATAAGGCTTGATCTGGTTCTCATCCAGGTCGAACCGGGCCTTGCGTACCTGTTCAGCATAGAAATTCCAGTCCCAGGCTTCTACTTTAAAACCGCCTTTCTGCCCGTCGATGAGCGCCTGTATGTCCGCCGCTTCCTGTTTTGCTTTGGCCGTGGCCGCCGGCACGAGCTTACGCAGGAACTGTTCTACAGCTTCCGGCGTTTTGGCCATCTGGTTCTGCAGTTTCCAGGCGGCATAACTGGTAAAACCGAGCAGCTTCGCTTTTTGTGCCCTGATCTGTGCGATACGTGAGATCGTAGCGCGGGTATCATTCGCATCATTTTTTTCGGTGCGGATGAAGGAGGCGTCGAATAATTTTTTCCGGGTGGTTCTGTCGGTCAGCGATTGCAACTCGGGCTGCTGCGTGGTATTCTGCAGGGAGATCAGCCATTTGCCAGCCAGGCCGGCGGCCTTTGCATTGCGGGCGGCCGACTCGATCGCTTCATCGGGCAGGCCCGCCAATGCCGCTTTATTGTCCACCACCAATCCGCCTGACTTGGTGCCCGCGAGCAACTGGCTGTTGAATTTTGCGCGCAGGGAGGCTTCTTCCTGGTTCAGTTTCCTGAGCGCTGCCTTATCCGTTTCGGACAGGCGCGCGCCGCCCAGAACGAAGTTCTGATAGTAGACCTCCACGAGTCTTTTTGACTCGGCATCGAGTTGCAGTTGGTCCCGTTTCCCGAAAATGGCCTCTACTCGTTTGAATAATTTTGTGTTGAGGAAGATATCGTCATTGTTGGCAGCCAGTTTCGGGGCTTCTTCCTGTTCCAGTTTTTGCAGTTCGGGGTTGGTGTTGGCGCCGGTGAGCGTATTGAATACGGCATTGACCCTGGCCAGCAGGCGGCCGCTTTTTTCCATCGCCACGAGTGTGTTGACAAATGTAGGAGGGGCGGGGTTGTCGGCGATCTGCTGCATTTCATCCAGTTTCTGCTTCATGCCCGCTTCAATGGCGGACTTGAAATCGCTGTTTTTGATCTTGTCAAACGCAGGAGCCTGCAGGGGCAGGGTGCTGGCAGAAAAGAATGGGTTGGATGGATCGAGTGCGGATGCAGCCTGGCTCCTGGAAGAGACGGGAGAAAGGAGCTCGAGGGCTAAAAGGGGTAGTAAGGATAAGCGGTTCATGGATGGTAATTTGCGGTGCCTGGAAGGGCGGTTCATCAATAAATGCAAAACTGCATAGCAAAGTAATACAAAGGAAATATAAGACATTACCGTGCAAATAAAAAAGCCCCATATTTCCATGGGGCATATACGTGTGCGTATTTCACAATTTGTTTACTCAGCAACCGCCTTTGCGAGGGGCACGTTTATAAATTATTTTACTATCTCGTTCTACATAGTCGCCCGATACTATTGGATATGAATACTTAGGCGCGTACGATACACTATGGCTTCTTATAATTATTTTGTCGTTAACTTTCAGGCTATGCAATTGCTGAAATTCATTGTTAAAGTTCAAAAAATTCTTGTCAGCCATTTCCGACCCAAAACTAAGAATATAATCGTCACCATTAATCCTGGCCATCACTCCGAAACCTAATAGTGAGCCTGGCGGAAGAGAAAGGGAGGTTACAACAGCCTCCATATTGGTAAAAGAACTTATATCCTTCATTATTTTAGCAGCACCGGCAAGCACTTTTTTACCTTGGGGAGACGCTTCCCATTTTTTGTACTTGATTCCAGCAGGGGTAGCCTCCCATTTTTTTAGTTCGGCTTTCCTTTCAGCAGCAGAGAGTGGCTTTGGGGTTGATTTTTTAGAAGTTTCATTTTTGATTTCGCGATTGGCAAATACCAGTCCGCTTACCACAACCAGCGATAAGATCAGCCCATAAATAACTTTTTTCATATTTTTTGTAGGTTTAATTAACATAGAGCCATCTCCTGATAAATCAGATCCGTGTAAGGCAATTCTTTTGTTTTTCCTATACTTTTAAGGTTGGTGCAACAAACATACTTTGATAATTTTCAGACGGAGGAACCTGGATTGTAAATAATAGTGTAAATTTTGTAAATAATAGCTTGACATTATGCTTGTTAGAAGAAATCTCTTGCCAGTCAAACGAAAGCACCTGGGCGGATTAGTGTTACTTACGTTTATCGCTATAATCTGCGTGGCTTTCAGCATGACCGGCAATGATGACTTTGACTTTGCCAGAAGGGAAATTTTGCTTCGCCGCATCGGGCATGAATTACTATTACAGTCTGGCGACAGTAGATCAAGGGTACTTCCCGTAAAAAAGATCGCCGAAAATGAATACCAGATCAGTTTTGAGAATGCTTTTACTTTTCAATCCGACTCCCTGGTGAATACTACTCAGCGTTTGCTAGCCAAAGACCCGCTCGCAAGTGATTACGTTGTTAACGTACTTAACTGTACCGATGCCAGTATAGCCTATGGATATGCTATATCAAAAAATAAGAAAGATGATATTGTAGCCTGTATAGGAAGAAGGCAGCCCATAGGATGTTACATGATTGACATTAAATTCAAATCAACGGGTATAGCTACAGCAAAGAATGAATATTTTTTGGGCGCTCTGTCATTTTTAGCATTTATTGGAGTTATTTTTTGGGGATCTGTCAAGCCGCGGAGGTCTTTACCTGACAGTCAGAATACCGGTATGTTCACTTTGGGGTCAATGTCGTTCGACGCGGAGACTCGTAAGCTCATCATAAATGGGAATGCCATAGACCTGACCAGAACTGAAGCCCGTGTATTGCGCATATTCGCGTTGTCTCCAAACGAGGCTATAGAACGAAGCCGGCTACAAAAAGAGATATGGGAGGATGAAGGAGTTATAGTGAGCCGTAGCCTGGATATGTTTATATCAAAACTTAGAAAAAAACTGGAAGTTGATCCGAATATCAAAATTGTTGTTATACGCGGCAAAGGATATAAGCTTGAAATCAGCTCTTAAGAAAATCTTCCCACTCCGAACTGATTACCGCGGCCTCAGATTTTAGGACGTAAGCATATACATAAAAAGCCTCCTTTTATTAAGGAGGCTTTGCTTTGTGACCTTGTCAGGATTCAAACCTGAAACCTTCTGATCCGTAGTCAGATGCTTCCGCCCAGGCGGATTGAGCTACAAGGACAGTACATAAAAAACCTCCTTATATTAAGGAGGCTTTGTTTTGTGACCTTGTCAGGATTCAAACCTGAAACCTTCTGATCCGTAGTCAGATGCTCTATTCAGTTGAGCTACAAGGCCGGTTTCATTGTCGAAGCGATCGGCGTTAACATTTGGGCTGCAAATATAAAGGCTTGCCTTTCAAAAAAGAAATCAAACTACAATTCATAGATCCCAGCCGCTGCTTTTTCCGCCATGCTTTTGGGAAACAGCCACGCCAGGAAAGCGCCCAGCTTATTGACCACCCCGGTCACATATTCTGCTTTTTCGGCGAACATGGCCTCTACGGCCTGCTTGGCCACTTCTTCGGGCTTCATATTGAACTTGTCGGCCGCTTTCTGCGCCTTGGCACCAACCTGAGCGCGTTTGGGAAAATCGGTGTCCGTGGCACCGGGACAAACCGCGGTCACCGAGATGTTCGTTTTGCGCAATTCATAGCGGAGCCCACGACTAAAGCTCAGCATGAAGCTCTTGCTGGCGGCATACACCGTTAGTCCGGGTACCGCCTGGTAAGCTGCGGAGCTGGAAACATTCAGGATGTATCCTTTCTCCTGTCGGCGGAGATGGGGCAGGAGCAGGAGGCAGAGCTCGAGCGGAACGTTCATGTTCACCTGCATCATCTCTTCGTGCTGGAGCGCGCTGTATTTTTCAAAATTGCCGCTGAGGCCATATCCCGCATTGTTAACGAGGATATTCAGGTCAGGTGCCTGCCGGACGGCCCAGCTGGCAAGCTGCGTTGCGGCATCGGTACTGGTGAGGTCGAGTGCCAGGAAGGCCACCCGGATGCCATATTTGCTGATGAGTTCATCGGTACCCCGCTGCAGCAGGGTTTCATCGCGGGCAGTCAGCAGGAGATTGATTCCCCGACGCGCGAATTCTTCGGCGATGGCCCTGCCAATTCCTTTGCTGGCGCCGGTGATCAGTGCTGTGGGCATTTGTATAGGGTTTGAAAGAAAAAGGCCAACCACCAGTTGACCTCTTCAGAATGATGTACAAAAATATCAGCGCGGCACTTTCGATGCCAGCCGGTGATAAAACGGAGTTTTGCTGGTTTCGCTCTTGGGCTTGTATTTACCGGTAATGATCGGTACATACATAACACGGCGGCGGCTGGCTTCTCCGTAGAGCGGGGACTGCTTTACGCGGTGCCATAAACGGCCGTCGTGAACGCTGAGATCGCCGGAATAGATATCGAAACCTACTTCGCGGTCGTCATCGCTGTTGTCAATAAAATATTTTTTGCCGAACAGGAGCTTGAGCATGTTCTGCCGGTGGGTGCCGGGCATTACGCGGAGACCGCCATTTTCAAACAGGCAGGTATCCAGGTGAATGCCAACGTTCAGCATCGGCATGATCTTCTGGCCCAGGAAAAGATCGCGGGGACTGTCTGTATGCCAGCCCATCTGGGTAAAGCCGCTGTTTTCGGTGTTGATATAGTTGTTGATCACCAGGCCATCCTTCTCATTTTCCGCGATACGGCCATCATAGGGTCCCAGCAAGGCGATCAGGGCCTGGAGCCGCGATTCGCTGACAAGTTCGTGCAGGGGGGCACTGTACAGGGACGTAAAGCAGAGGCGCTGAATAGTGGTATTTCCTTTGTCGTCCTTTCCGAATTTCAGGGGTATTCCGTTCACCTTGTCGCGACCTTCCTGTAACCATTCGGTTTCCAATCTCTTCAGTTCGCTGACATACGTCGCCACCTTTTCGCGGTCCAGAAAATTGCGAAAAACAATCACGCCATGCTCATCAAAAAAATCTAACTGGTCCTGGGTCAATGAATCACCTAACTCAAAATTGCTGTTCCATTTTTTCATTCGAATCAGTTATGGGTATGTAACCGGATTGTAATGTTAAGTAATTAATTACAAAAGTGTAAAGGTACTGCTTATAAAAAAATATACAAACGATATTTTTATACAAAAATTGCACGTTTTCAACACGTTAGTAGAGTAAATTTGGCTTTTATGCGTATAAATCCGGGGTTTTGCAAGTGGATCTTTTCAACCGTGGCAGTGATCTGCATAAAAGGTGCTGCCGCGCAGAGCGACAGCGTGACAATGCCACGGGATACCGTGCATACGAAGAACCGTCACATTCTTGTTTTCCCCCTGGTCGCTAATTCCATCGAAACAAGCCTTTCTTTCGGAGGAGCCGCCTCGATCACTTTCAGGTCATCCCATAGAGATACCCTGTCCCGTACCTCCAGCATACAAGCACTGGCGCTGTATTCGCTCGATAAACAGCTCGTAACCGCCGTCAATGGCAGCCAATACTTCGCCCGGGAACGGTATATCCTTAATGAACAGCTGTCGTATAGCTCTTTCCCCGACAAATTCTGGGGAATCGGCAAGAATACACCCGATGCCAACGAAGAGGCATACAAATTCGAACAATATTATATATATCTCCACCTGATGCGCAGCCTGGGGCATAATTTTTTTGGTGGTATTTTGTTTGAGTTTCAGAACGTTCTGAAGGTTGACTACAATAAAGGGGGGATATTTGACCAGCAGTTGGTCGCAGGCCGCAGCGGCTATAAGGCGTCTGGTCTCGGCCTTAGCTTTACCTATGACGACCGCAACGATGCCTTCGCACCCGACAAGGGCAGTTTCGCCCAGTTTTTCTTCAATCACTTCGACCATATTTTTGGATCTGGCTATAACTACACCAATTACGTCATCGACCTGCGCAAGTTCATCCGGATCCACCATCACCAGGTACTGGCTTTACAGGCATTCAGCTTTACCAATGCTGGCGACAGCATCCCGCTTCGCAGCCTGGCCACTTTCGGAGGGGCGACGAGTATGCGCGGCTATTACGATGGGCGCTACCGCGACAAAAACCAGCTTGTTTTTCAGGCTGAATACCGGGTTCCCCTGTTTAAACGCTTCGGGGCCGTGGTCTTTGCCAATTGCGGGGACGTAGCACACACGCCATTCGACTACACTTTCGATGACCTCAAATTCTCTTATGGTGGCGGCCTTCGGTTTGCACTGAACAAAAGCGAAAAGTTGAACCTGCGGCTGGATTATGGTATCGGCAAGGGCGACAACAGCGGTCTCTACTTCCAGCTGGGGGAAGCTTTTTAGCTTACGTTTTCACGATATACCGCGCGAGATGGTAAATGCCGAAGGTGAAAAGCGGTGCGGCGAGTACATCCACCGTATAATGCACGTGCTGCACCAGCACGAGGATGCCGACAGCCATTGCAGAGGCGAATACGATCCACCTGTACTTATTCACCGGCACACAGAAAGCGATCAGGAACTGGGTAGCGGTATGCCCGGAAAAAAAGAGGTCCTTGGTAATAAAATTCTTCCCGTAAAAACTGTTGGCCAGTGGGTCTTGCAGGGGGATCAGCGCCATCGGTGGCTCGAGCGGAACGCAGGAAATGCTGATAAAACGGCAAACTGAAAGCAGGATGAACCCCCACAAAAAGACCAGGAAAACCATCGGACGGCGGATGCTCCAGTAGGTGATAAGCAGGGAAGCCGACCAGAGCAATATGAATATTGCGACGGACACATTGCGGGCCGGCAGCCACGACAGCAACGCATCATGGAGAGTGTTTCCTTCACGTTGCTGCGCCCACACGAAGAAAGGGTGAAAGCTGACCAGGATAACGGCCATCACCAATAGTCCGACCAGCAGTTTTTTGCGAAATAAGGGATTGTGCCAGGCAGCTTTCCAGGAAACAGGGGTGGGATCAGTCATAAGCGCCCGCAAAATTAGGAGGTTTCTTCAGAATAAACGGGAAAGAGGTGTATCAGTACATCCACCTCACAAAGGCCTCCATCGCGGCATAGCGGGTAAGCCCGAGCAGGGCATAGAGTTCGGCCGTGTGGGCATTGCGGTCCTCGGCGCGCTGCCAGAACTCGCGGCTGTCGCTCCCCTGGAAGGGCACCATATCTTTCTGCGACTGGTGGATAAATATCCCAAACCTTTTTTTCATCACCTGGTCAGGGCTCATGGGTACGGCCATCTGGATGTCTTCAATAGCCCATTCCTGCCAGGCACCCTTGTACAGCCACACCCAGCAGTCTTTGATCCACGGCTCGCCTGCTTTCTTCAGCCGGCGCATGCACTCGAACACGATGTCGAGGCACACTTTATGGGTGCCGTGCGGATCTGCCAGGTCGCCGGCGCAATATACCTGGTGCGGACGCACTTCCCTGAGCACTTCCATTGTGATGCGGATGTCTTCTTCCGACATGGGCTGTTTTTTTATCGTCCCCGTTTCATAGAAAGGAAGGTTCAGGAAATGACAACGGTCTTTCGTAAGGCCCACGTAGCGGCAGGTAGCACCAGCCTCACATCGGCGGATCAGCCCTTTGATGGACCGTATCTCCGGTGGATCCACCTGGTTCATTTTTTTGTGGGAAAGGAATTGTGCCGCCTCGGCCAGCACCTGCTGGCTTTTGTTGTTATCGATGCCGAACTGCTCCTCGAAACCCACTGTAAAATCGAGAAAACGGGTCACAAACTCGTCCGTCACGGCGATGTTGCCACTGGTCTGGTAGGCCACATGCACCTCGTGCCCCTGGTCGTGCAGCCGCATAAAGGTACCCCCCATGCTGATGATGTCATCGTCAGGGTGAGGCGAAAAAATGAGACATCGTTTGGGGTGGGGTTCACTGCGTTCGGGGTGATCAGGTATATCGGATGCAGGCTTTCCGCCCGGCCAGCCCGTGATGCTGTTGCGCAGCATGTAGAACACCTGCAGGTTGATATCGTAAGCCTCACCCTTTTCTACCAGTAAGTCGCTCAGGCCCTGTTCGTTATAATCGTGGCTGGTAAGGCTGAGTACCGGTTTCTGCAGTTTCAGGGCGGTGTTCACCACTGCACGCTTGATCATTTGGGGGGTCCACTCGCATTCACCCGTAAGCCAGGGCATCTTGATGCGGGTGAGCTCGGCGCTGGCCACCTCATCTATAATAAAGGTGCAATCGTTGTGCTGTTGCAGGATGCTGGCCGGCACCTGCTCGGTTACCTGCCCCTCCACGCTTCTGGCCACGATCGGGGCTTTCATACCCCAGGCCATCAGCAGGATGCGCCGCGCCTGCAGGATCGTACTGATACCCATAGTGATGGCCATGCGTGGTACCTGCGAGATATTCTGGAATTCGTACGCGTTGGCGATGCGGGTGTTATTGTCAAGAGAGGTAATACGTGTTTTCGAGAGAACACTGCTGCCGGGCTCGTTAAAGCCGATATGCCCATTGTTTCCGATCCCCAGCACCTGCAGGTCGATGCCCCCCGAAGCAGTTATGAGCGCTTCAAAGGCCAGGCAATGTTGCTTTACTTCTTCCTTGGGCAGTTCGCCGTTCAGGATATGGATATTGGCCGGGTCTATATCGATGTGGTTGAACAAATGGCGATGCATAAAGCTCCAGTAGCTCTGGAGAGCATCGCGCTCGAGTGGATAATATTCATCCAGGTTAAAGGAAATGACGTTCCGGAAGCTTAATTCTTCTTCTCGGTGCAACCGAACAAGTTCTTCGTACAGGCTGATGGGGGTGGAACCAGTGGCCAGTCCGAGTACACAATATTCGTTTTTTTGCTGTTTTTGGCGGATAAGAGCGGCAATCTCTGAAGCCACGTATTTTGAACCGATTTTGGGCGTATCGAAAACTTTTACAGGTATTTTTTCAAAACTATCTGAAAGATCTATTTTGAGGGAGGGCATTGATGCGTTTTTATGCGGCATAAAGCTACGAATTTTTGCGGTTATTTGCGTTATTTTGTACTCCCTCCGTCTTTTAGATCCATTATTTCGCCGCCAGTTCATCCACAAAAAGCCAGGCCGGATTGCCTGCTCCGGCCTTTCCATCGGGGATCATTCCGTAATTTTTTGCCACAACACGCACATACTGAACATGCTGTGTATCGAACGCCAGCGTGATCTTCACCTGCGTCGCTCCCTGTTTGTCTGTCGTGGCGGGCAATGTTTTCCATTCAATACCATCCGCAGACACGGCTACCTCCACACTGGCGGGCAGGTAGATCCAGCTCCCTTCCTGCGATAAGGTACTTACCGTTACAGAATGGATGTCCTGGGGATTTCCCAGGTCGATCGTAGCATTCAGGTCTTTCCCGCTCCAGCCCAGCCATTCGGTGGAGTTGATCCCTTTATCGCCCGCAGAAAGACCGTTCACCAGCCCGAATGCGCCGCCATTTCCCTGGTAGCCGGACGCAGGAGGGGTGAGCAACCTGATCTTCTTGCCTGTAAGTTTATTAAATGAAAAAAAACGCGTGATGCTGGAACCTTGCTCGATGCCGGCAAGGGCCAGCGAATTGGACTGGAGCATCACGGGCCCTGAATACACCAGTTCAAAAGGAGGGAAAGCCATCCACCCTTGTGACGGCGCTTCCATCGGCACTGTGCGGTAGTTGATGGGTGTGTTTTTCAACCGGGTACTCAAATACCACCTTAACCCGTCATTGTTCTTTGCTGGCGCGATGGAATCCCTTAATTCAAAATAAGCTCTGCTATAATTAGATTTCCAAAGGTCATATCGCTTGAACTGTACCTGCAACCTCTTTTCGAAATCATCCCAGTCACGCGATGATTTCGGCGACCACAGCACTTCGCTCAGCGCCGTCATCCGCGGAAAGATCATATACTCCACCTTGCGGGTGTTCGCAATATATTCCGTCCATACATTTCCCTGCGCGCCCAGCACGTGCCTGGCCTGCGTTTCATCCAAAGCGGCGGGTACGGGTTCATAGGAATATACTTTTTCCACCGGCAGGTAACTGCCGATCGTCACAGAATCTTCGTTGCGGCTCTGCGCATGATCGAAATAACACCATCCGCCGGGCGTCATCACCACGTCGTGGTCCTGCTTTGCCGCCGCGATTCCGCCTTCTTCGCCGCGCCAGCTCATTACCGTGGCATTCGGGGCCAAGCCACCTTCCAGTATTTCATCCCAGCCCATCATCAGCCTTCCCTTGCTGTTCAGGAATTTTTCGATGCGGTGAATAAAATAGCTCTGGAGCTCTTCCTCATTTTTCAATCCCTCTTTTTTCATCAGCGCCTGGCAGAACGCGGATTCCTTCCACCATTTTTTCGAGCACTCATCGCCGCCGATATGAATGTATTTCGACGGGAAAAGCTGCATTACTTCCGTCAGCACGTCTTCCAGGAAAGAAAAAGTATGTTCGGTGGGATTGAACACATTATTCAGTTTGTCGTAGGTGCCCCAGGTTTCGCCCACCTGTTTGGGTATTTCCGGGGTAGTGGAGAACTCGGGGTAGGCAACAATTGCGGCCAGGCTGTGCCCGGGCATTTCTATTTCGGGGATCACGGTAATATATCGTTGCGTGGCATATCGCACCACTTCCTTTATTTGCTCCTGCGTATAGTAACCACAATAATGTATGCCATCATTGCCCGTGCCGGGGTAACGGCCGATGATCGTTCCATTCCGGCAACTGCCGATTGAAGTGAGTTTCGGATATTTTTTTATTTCAATGCGCCATCCCTGGTCATCTGTCAGGTGCCAGTGGAACCGGTTCATTTTATGCAAGGCGATATAGTCGATATACCGCTTGATATAGTCTACCGGGAAGAAATGCCGGCTGACGTCGAGGTGCATGCCACGATAGGCAAACCGCGGATGGTCGTCGATGTTTACGCAGGGAACGTCCACCGGGAAGCGCGTTTTTTCCGGGGGCAACAGCTGCAGCAGCGTTTGTATACCATAAAATACGCCCGCCTCCTGTCCGCGGATCGAGATGGAACCGGAGTTCACCCCGAGATGATAGCTTTCTGAACTATCGGTTGCCAGCGCGGGTAACAGGGAAATGATGTTTATTTTTTTGGAGCCCATGCCTGGCGCCGCTATTTCCAGTGTAAACCCGTAGATATTTTTCAGGTAGAAATTGAGCAGTTCAGCATCTTTCCGGAGCAGGGCCGATGCCACAATACGCGTTTCCCTGGTGAGCCTGAAATGGCCATCTACCTGTTCAATGGATACTGGCCGCGGAATGATATTCACCTGCGCCAAAACCCAAATCGGGAAAATCATCATAAAAAAAATGCAGAATTGTTTCATCCTTAGTTATTTTTAAGCAGAACGGGAACCGTCAGCCTGTTATTGACATCGACGGGGAAAGAGCCGGTTGTGCCATTTTTATTCTATAAATATACAAGCATTGTTGTTCCACAGCAGAGGTGAATATCGATCTCCAAGAGCTTATGGGTTTTCCCGGTACCTGTTCGTATGTATTGCTGCCTGCTGTGGCTCGTGTGGTCAACCGCCGGCGCCTGAATCTCCCGCCGCAGTTGTTCCACAGCCGGCGCAGAGTGAAAGATCGATCAACGCGGTGGCGGCACATCGTATCATCTTTTCAAACGCCTGCCTGCATTCGTTTTCCGACCCGGGCGCGCCCGACAGTTTCCACGTGCAACTCACCGGGCTTACCATCCGTGGTGGACAGGTAACAGTCGACATCGTTACTGCGGACGGCCGGAATATCTATCATGAGAAATTCGCGGCCCATGAATTATTGAGTGATGTGGAGCATCTCACCCCGAAACAGGAAGAAGATCATATCCGGCAGCGCATCGCGCATTTTTTCGACAAAGATGCATTTGAAATGCCCGCCCTGGGCCAGAACGAAGTATTCGATGGCGATTATGTAAATAAGGACGATTGGGAAGACATTCATTCCAACCGGTCTGCCATCGGATTTCATTTTCTGCGTGGCAGCGAATACGACCTGTTCATTGCCTACTCCCGCAAAAAAAGAAAAGCAGTTCCCTATTCCGCCTGTTGTTGATCTATCGGTTGACTACCGGCAGCACGATCTTCGAATCTGCGTATACGCGAATGGTCTCCTTCTGAAAGTCCGATGCGCTGGCTTCAGGTATGGTAACAAATGTCTGCGGGTTCATATCCACCAGCGGGAACCAACTGCTTTGAACCTGCACCATCAACCGGTGCCCTTTTTTGAAGCAATGCGAGATATCGTTGAGTTGCAGTTTCACATGGGTGACCATACCGGGCACAAAGGGTTCAGGCTTTTCAAGGTTGTTGCGGAACTTTCCGCGCATCACTTCGGCACGCACCATCCGTTGCAGGCCATCGCCCGCCACCGCTGTATCGGGCAGAACATCCACCAGCTTTACAATGAAATCGGCATCCGTGCCCGTAAGCGAAACCGACAGGTCTGCAAACAGCTCGCCTGCCACTACCATATCTTTTTCGAGGGGGGCAGACATATAAGTAAGAACGTCTTTGCGACTGGTGGCAAAATGCTGGTCTTCCACCATGTATTCGTTGTTGCGTCCGCTCCTTACACCGGGTGAGTAGGGCACGGGTGCGGAAGGATCGCTTACATATTCCAGGTAGCCTTTTGTACGCGGCGGGGCAGTACTCAATCCTTTGTCAGCGGAAAGATACCATGTAGTCTTTTGAGCAGTAGCGGGCGGCCAAACGGGATAATTCTTCCAGAGATTGGAGCCGGTTTCGAAGATCGTTGCTTCGGGCAGATCGAGAGGGCCCTTGTCTTTCAGGTAAAAGCGGAAGAACCTAGCCTCGATAGAATCCTGGAAAAATTTACTGGTATTGCTTCCAAAATCATGTGTTCCAAAGCGCGACCACTGGCCGCGCGCCCAGGCGCCATGCGTCCATGGGCCCATCACCAGGAAATTTTGGTTCGATGGGTTCTGCTTTTCGATCGCCTGGTAGGTGCGAAGCGCCCCAAACATATCTTCCGCATCAAACCATCCACCCACGACCAGTACCGCAGGACGAATACCATTCAAATGCGTTCGGATGTTACGTGCCTTCCAGTATGAATCATATGTATTGTGATCGAGGTACTCATCCCAGATCTTGCTTTTGTGATTGTAGTAGGAGGGGCTATTGGTATTTTTTACCGGTCCCAGGTCGAGGAAGAACTGGTAGGCATCCTTGATGTTCAGGTTGAAAACACCCGTATATTTTTTCTGCGGGCCGGGGTGGGCGCCATCGAAAAAATTATCGAAGTCGAAATTGTCGAGCAGGTAGAAAGCGCCATTATGGTTGGCATCGTCCCCCACAAATTCATCAGTTACCGGCGCTTGTGGCGACACTGCCTTGATAGCAGGATGTGCCTGCGGCAATGATGCCGTGGCATAGAAACCAGGATAGGATATGCCATAGATACCCACGCGGCCGTTATTATTTTTGATATTTTTCAGCAGCCAGTCCACCGTGTCGTACGTATCGCTGCTCTCATCCACATCGGAGGGAGATTTTTTTGAGTCTTTCGCAGGTGTCATTTCTTCAAACTTACCCTCGCTCATATACCGTCCGCGCACATCCTGAAACACAAAAATGTATTTGTCCTTCACCAGGTTGGCATTGGATGCCAACCTGGTTTTATAATTTCCCGTGCCGTACGGACCGCAACTGTATGGCGTGCGCTCCATCAGGAAGGGATACGACTGCGTTTCGTCTTTCGGAATATAGATGGTGGTATAGAGCCGGACGCCATCGCGCATTGCGATGGTGGTGTCGATCTTTACAAAATCATCTTTGATCGCCTGCGCATGCAATGCCGGCAATGAAAAGAGGGCCGATGCGGCCAACAGGGAATATATACGAATGGTTCGTTTCATGGAACTGCTGGTTTAAATTGACAGAATCGCTGCCGGCGGATCATTTTTTATATGCCGGCAACAATATCTTCGAATCGCCATAAATTTTGATGTCGGCCTTCTGGAAATCGCTCTCCTTCGCAAAATAAATGTTTACAAATTTCTGTGGGTTACGGTCAGCCAGTGGGAACCAGCTGCTCTGTACCTGCACCATAATGCGGTGACCTTTTTTGAACGTGTGTGCGATATCGGGCAGCGTATATTTTACATGTGCGTGCTGGCCCGGCACAAACGCCTCAGGTTTTTCAAAGCTGTTGCGGTAACGTCCCCGCATGATCTCGCCGCGCACGAGCATTTCATAACCATTCATGGTATAGCCCTGACCGTTGCCGGTCATACCGGCAGGATAATCGAAATCGTCGGGAAACACATCGATCAGTTTCACCACGAAATCGGCATCCGTACTGGAGATGCTCACGTCGAGATCGGCGACAAGCGGCCCGGCGAACGTCATGTCTTCCCGGAGTATGTCTGACTGATATACCAGCACATCGGGACGGCGCGCCGCAAACCGCTGGTCATCGCTCATATATTCCCGTGTTCTGCGGAAATGAACGTCTTCGGTGTAGGGCACCGGTTTCGCAGGATCGCTGGTATACTCCTTAAAGCCGGCTGGCGAGGAATTCGCCGCGTCGAGGGAGCCGTCTGCATGCAGGTACATCGCGGTCTGGCTCAGGCCTGCTGGCGGCCACTGCGGCAGTTGGTGCCATTCATTCTCGCCTGTAAAAAATACACTGGCTTCGGGAAGATCGTCAGATCCCTTTCCGCGGAGATAATGATCAAAGAACGGGATCTCTATATGTTCCGCATAGAATTCGCTGGTTTTGCTGCCAAACCGCACATTGCCTAGGAAGCTGCCCTCGCCGCGAGCCCAGCCGCCGTGGAACCAGGGGCCCAGTACCAGTTTGTTGTTGTTCTTTGCCTTCGCTTCTATGGCCTTATAGAGGTTTTGCGCTCCATAACAGTCTTCCGCATCGAACAATCCACCCACTTCCAGTGTGGCGGTGCCCGGTGAAATATGCTGAACAAAATTGCGGTCATTCCTGGCTTTCCACCACTCATCATAGTTGGGATGGTTATAAAGATCTTTCCAGAAGGAGACGCTATCGCCCATCAGTTTGGCAAAATTCTGCAGCGTACCGGTGCGCAGGTAGAAATCGTAATTGTCGTGTGTGGGATAAGTAAAGCCGGAAGGCCCGATCGTAGTAGGCGCAGGGCGTGGCTTCCCAAAGCCGGTATAAAAGGCAAACCCGTCCATGATAAAGAAGGCGCCATTGTGATGAAAATCATCACCCATGAACCAGTCTGTTACGGGCGCCTGCGGACTTACCGCTTTCAGCGCAGGATGGTTGCACAGTGCCGCCATGCCGGCATAAAAGCCGGGATAGGATATCCCGAAAACACCCACATTGCCGTTGTTGTTGTCGATGTTCTTTACCAGCCAGTCAATCGCATCGTAGGTATCGCTCGCCTCGTCTATGTCAGCATTCGTTTTCTTAGCGGGATTGTAAGGCCGCACGTCCATGAAAGTTCCTTCGCTCATCCAGCGGCCGCGCACATCCTGGGTTACCATGATGTATCCACGCCGCAGGTATTCCTTATAATGATTGCTCCAGTAGTTCTTGAATTTGTCCTCGCCATACGGGGCGCAGGAATAGGGGGTGCGCGTCATCAGGAACGGGTGCTTTTCCGAGTGGTCTTTTGGCAGGTAGATGGAAGTGAATAGCCGGACGCCATCGCGCATGGGTATGTACACTTCTTTTTTGGTGTAATGATTTACGATCCAGGTGGAATCAGCATTCTGCGCTTCTGCAATAATGGGCAGCAGCAACAACAGTAGAATCAGTTTTCTCATGATGTAGGTTTTAATGAGGGCATGTCGGGTGTACAATGTACGAACTGTTTCGATTTGCCGCACACAACAGCCCTTCAAACATCCCTCAAAAAAACTGGGGGCTGCTATTCCACTTTTGTCACTTTGAGGATATTGGTAGGGAGGTGGAGGTGTACCGGCGTGCTGCCTGTATTGATGACGACGTCGCCAGCCTTCACAAATCCGCGTTCTTTCAGGATATTGATCTGGTCAAAGACGATATCATCGAGGCTGTCTTCCTCATCATAGTAAAACGCGCGAACGCCCCAGCTGAGGCTCAACTGGTTAACGAGCGTTTTTTCCTTGGTGAAAATAAAGAGGGGCGACTGCGGGCGGTAACTGCTCAGCATAAAAGCCGTATATCCGCTCTGGGTCATCCCGATCAATGCCTGTGCTTCCACATCCCTGGCGATCTTGCAGGCGTTATAGCACACTGCATCGCTCAAAAAAGAAGGGGAGTGCGTTTGCGGTTTCAGGTCTTCCTCACGGTTATATCGATATTCGGTTTGTTCTACCTGGTGAATGATCTTTCGCATGGTCTCCACAACGAGTGCAGGATGGTTGCCTGCGGCAGTCTCACCACTCAGCATTACAGCATCTGCACCCTCGAGTACGGCATTTGCCACATCTGTGATCTCGCTGCGGTTCGGCTTTACACGATCGATCATGCTTTCCATCATCTGGGTGGCAACGATCACCGGCTTGGCCCTGTGTATGCATTTACGGATCAGTTCGCGCTGGATCAGCGGCACCTGCTCGATCGGGAGCTCAACGCCAAGATCGCCGCGCGCGATCATGATGCCATCGCTTTCCACGATGATGTCGCGGATATTTACCAGCGCCTCGGGCTTTTCTATTTTGGCAATGATCTTGGTCTTGCTTTTCTTTTCGATCAGCTTGCTGCGAAGGATCACGATATCGTTTACGCTGCGTACAAAACTGAGCGCCACCCAGTCGCAGTTCTGTGCGATGATAAATTCCAGGTCAACCAGGTCCTTCTCGGTAAGGGCAGGGAGGGATATTTTTGTGTCGGGCAGGTTGAGGCCTTTTTTTGACGAAAGGATGCCGCCGAGGGTGACTTCCACTTTTACGTCTTTGTTTTTTGTGATCTGTACCACTTTTACTTCGATCTTGCCATCGTCGATCATGATCAGGTTGCCCACTTCCACATCGTCGGCGAGGTTGGGATAGCTTACATATATTTTTTCCCGGGTGCCAACGCATTTTTCATTGGTAAACGTGAGTATTTCTCCCACGGTCAGCAGCAATGCATTGTCCTGGATCTCGCCCACGCGCAGTTTGGGGCCCTGCAGGTCGGCCAGTATGGAAATATTGTACGGCTCGGTATTGTTGATGTTCCGGATGTGTTCGATGATCCGGCCCTTGTCTTCGTGCGATCCGTGCGAAAAATTCAGCCGGAACACGTTCACTCCGGCTTTTACCAGGGCCAGCAGCTGATCATAACTATCGCAGGCGGGTCCCACAGTGGCAACGATCTTGGTGCGGTGCAGGGTATGGTCGATCCCTGCTTCCTTGTTCATCTGTTTGTAGAGATATTTGTCGAGGTTCTTTTTTGACATCTTGCTGATTTGTTGAAATTTGATGGCGGTACGCCGTTACTGCCGGCAGCATCCGCCGGTTTTACGAGGCCAGTATCTTAACGATCTTCATCCATTCCTGGCCGATCTTCTGTTTTTCCTTAACGGCTTTTTCGAGGGGGATATAATGTATCTTATTGTTGATCACACCCACCATTACATTATTGCGGCCGATGAGCAGGCTCTCCACGGCATAATAACCCATATGGCTCGCGATCAGCCTGTCGTGGCAGCTGGGTGATCCGCCACGCTGTATGTGACCGAGGATGCACACCCGCGTATCTGACTGTGGGATGCGCTCGCGGATAAGCGCAGACAGCTTGTTGGCATCGCCGAACTCGCCGCCTTCCGCTATCACGATCAGGTTCACCAGTTTTTTTCTTTTTTCTTTTTCCGTGAGGCTTTCGATCAGTTCTTCGATATCCGTTTTTGTTTCGGGGATGATGATATTTTCCGCACCCGTGGCGATGCCGCTGTGCAATGCAATATATCCTGCATCGCGGCCCATTACTTCCACGATGAAAAGGCGGTCATGGGCCTCCATGGTATCGCGGATCTTATCAATGGCCTCGATGGCGGTGTTGACAGCCGTATCAAAGCCGATGGTAAAATCGGTACCTGCGATATCACGGTCGATCGTGCCGGGTAAACCGATACAGGGGATGTCGAATTCGTCGCTGAATTTCTTGGCGCCCTTAAAGCTGCCGTCGCCCCCGATAACGACCAGTCCGTCGATCCCCTGGTTATTCAGGTTGCGGTAGGCTTTTTCGCGGCCTTCGTACTCGTAAAACTCCTTGCAACGCGCCGTCTTTAATATAGTACCGCCGCGCTGGATGATGTTCGCAACGCTGCGGGAGTTCATCGGCTGGATATCGTTTTCCACCATGCCGCTGTAGCCGCGCATGATGCCGTACACCTCGAGCCCGTGGTAAAGGCCCGTTCTTACCACGGCCCTGATCGCCGCATTCATCCCCGGCGAATCCCCTCCTGAAGTAAGTACGCCCAGTTTTGTCACCTTCTTGTTAGACATGTTCCTGCTCCTGGTTTACTGCAAATGAAATATGGGCGCAAGTCGTTATTTCCGTTTTACCGGTAAAGCAATCACCCAAAAATAAGTATTTGTGTACATATCGCGCCCTTTACAGTGAATCAGCTCGCTATCTTGCACCTATGAAAGTAATGGTTACGGGTGCAAACGGCTTCCTGGGGCAGCACCTGGTGCGTGCTCTTTCGGCGTGGGGATACGCGGTGATCGCGGCAGGAAGAGGTACCTCAAGGACAGCTGGGCCTGTTCGCTGGCAGGGTGTTGATCTTACCGACCGGGATGAAGTAGTACGCTGTATGGAGGCGACCACACCTGACGTTATTGTGCACACGGCCGCGATGAGCAAGCCCGATGAATGCCAGGCCGATCCCAATGCCTGCCTCCGCCACAACGTAGGGGCCACCCGCTTCCTGCTGGAGGCCGCTGCTACCTCATCCCGGTTTATTCATATATCAACTGATTTTATTTTCGGGGATGATGGACCGTTTGCCGAAAACGACGCACCCGGCCCCGTCAATTTCTACGGAGAATCAAAGCTGATGGCAGAAACCATTGTACAGCAAACTCCCGGTGCCTGGACGATCGTGCGGCCAGTGTTCATTTACGGGGCCACCTGGCCTGGTATTCGCCCGGGATTTATACAATGGGTAAAAACCAGCCTGGCGCAGGGAAAAGAGATCAGCGTGGTAAACGATCAGCTGAGAACGCCTACTTATGTAAGCGACCTTTGCAAGGGGATCCATTCCATCATTGAAAGAGAGGCGGGCGGCATTTACCACCTTGCGGGAAAAGACACGGTTACGCCCTATGAACTGGCAGTTTGTGTAGCGGAAGAGCTCTCCCTGGATGCTTCGCTCGTCCGCCCGGTGGATTCCGGCAGCTTCCCCGAGCCGGTCCGGCGTCCGAAATATTCGGCATTGAAGATCGACAAGGCAGGAAGAGAACTGGGGTATGATCCGGTGGATGTTCGCGAGGGGATCCGCCAAAGTTTTGAACAGAGCAGTTAAACCAGCCGAAAAGCAGGTCAGTTCATCAGCAAAACATTCACACTGCGCTGAAGTATATTGAAGGCGATCTCGGCCATTAGATTTTCCTTGTCGAGCGTGGGGTTTACTTCGGCAATCTCGAAACAGCAGATCTTCCGCATCTGCATGAATTTGCTGATCAGGTCTTCCGCCTCGCGTTCGCGCAGGCCGTTCCCTACGGGTGTTCCGGTTCCGCGGGAGATGGACGAGTCGAGGCTGTCTACATCGAAGCTCACGTAGATATCGGTGCAGTCTGCCAGGTGGCGGATCACTGACCTCACTACATTTTCCGGCCCTTTGCGCCTGACTTCGCCGGTGGTGATCACCTTCATCCCGTATTTATCGATCAGGTATTTTTCTTCCCGCTCAAAATCGCGCAGTGCAATGAAAACAACGTCTTCGGGCAATACCTTAGGCGCGGTTTTGCCGATCTGCTTCAGGTAGTCCCAGCTCTTGCGGGTATTGTCGTCCAGCTCATGTACAGCGCAATCGCTGTTGTCTTCGTTGATGGCTGTTGCCAGGGGCGTTCCGTGCATGTTGCCGCTCGGCGTAGTGTATGGAGTGTGCAGGTCTGCGTGCGCATCGATCCAGATCACCCCCAGCCGCGCCTGCGGTTTCGCGAGCCGGATGCCTGCAATGGTGGCGCCTGCAGTGCTATGATCTCCGCTCAGTACCACCGGAAAGAAATTATTTTTGAGGCTGTCGGCTACCGCCTTGCTCACCTTATCATACATCGCCATTACACCCTTGATGCGTTTGGCATAAGGCGATTCTATGGGCTCAAACAGTAGCTTGTTCTCTGCTGGTATTTTTTCGGACGGGAAGTGGACGAAGAAATTGCTCATGAAGTCGAGCGCGGCGATCTTAATGGCATCGATTCCCAGGCTGGCACCCCGGGTCCCGGCACCGATCTCGGAAGGCACTTCGATCAACTTGATGTTTTTCATACGGTACTGCAAGGTAGCGATTCTCCTAACAGTCGTTAGTTCCGGGGCGGTTTTAGGACGAACCCTTCTATCTTTATGACCATGACAACCATCTATACAAATATCCGGCGCCTGGTAGGCTGCCAGGAGGGAAGCACACCACTGCGCGGGCAGCAACTGTCGCAGCTCCCGGTGGTGGAAAATGCTTTCCTTGCCATCAAAGACGACCGGATCGATGGTTATGGGAACATGAGCGAACTGTCTGCCAGATATCCCGCAGATAAGACCGCCGGTCTGCGCCAGATCAGCATGGACGACGCTACCGTATTGCCCGCGTGGTGCGACAGCCATACGCACCTCGTGTACGCGGCGCCGAGGGAACAGGAATTCGTGCAGAAAATCCAGGGAAAGAGCTACCAGGAGATCGCGGCCTCGGGTGGCGGCATTCTTCAATCGGCCAGGGCATTGAACGATACACCGGAAGAAACGCTTTTTGACGCGGCCTGGGAAAGATTGAAGGCACTGATCGCGCTGGGAACCGGCGCCATCGAAATCAAAAGCGGTTATGGCCTTACTGTGGAAGGTGAACTGAAGATGCTGCGCGTGATCCGGCGGCTCAGGGAAAAAGCGCCCATCCCGGTGCGCGCAACATTCCTGGGCGCGCACGCATACCCGGAACAGTTCAAAACCAACCATGAGGGATATATTTCCAGCATCCTGCATGAGATGCTGCCCGCCATAGACAGGGAAAAACTGGCAGATTATATAGATGTTTTCTGTGAAAATGGATTTTTCAGCCGGGAAGAGGCCGAAAAGATCTGTATGGCCGGCCGGGACTACGGCCTGCAGCCGAAGGTACACGCCAACCAGCTGAACCTGTCTGGTGGTGTACAGGCAGGTGTGGCCGCGGGGGCGGTTTCGGTGGATCACCTGGAAATGATGGATGAGGAGGCGATCCTTTGCCTGGCCGCATCCCCGACCATCGGCACATTGCTGCCCGGTGCCGCTTTCTTTCTGCGGATGCCGTTCCCGCCTGCGAGGCGGTTGATCCGTGAAGGATGCGCCGTTGCCCTCGCCTCGGACTATAATCCTGGTTCCAGTCCCAGCGGCAATATGAACCTGGTGGTTTCATTGGCCTGTATACAGATGAAGATGCTGCCCGAAGAAGCCATTAATGCCGCCACCCTGAACGGTGCTGCGGCAATGGGCCTTCAGTCTGAATACGGAAGTATTGCCACAGGCAAAAAAGCGAACCTGGTCTTTATGAAGAATATCCCGTCGCTCGCATACATTCCCTACTCGTTTGGAACGAACCTCATACACAGGGTAATGATCAACGGTGAATGGTGGGACTGACAGCAGAGCCCGTTAAATATGACCTATCTTTATTTTCCATTGCAAGCCTATGACGCACTTTACCTTTTACGATAAGCAGGCGATCCTTTCGCTGACTAAAATGCGCAGGTTTGAAACGAAACTGGGCGAAAGGGTACAGGTGCCCGGCAACATGAAGGAACTCGACGCCTCTCTTCGTGAATCTTCCGCAAAATTCGTATTGTTCGGCGTTCCCGAAGACATCGGCGTAAAAGCCAATAGCGGGATCGGGGGTGCGGGCACTGCGTGGGAGCCTTTCCTGCGGTCTTTCCTGAATATCCAGAGCAATGATTTTCTTGACGGCCGGGATGTACTGGTGCTCGGCCACTTTGATTTTTCAGAGATACAGCGCCTGATCGACAGCAATGCACACGATCCGGAAGAACAGTTGCTGGCTTACAGGCACGCAGTAAACCTGGTGGACCAGGAAGTGGAGCAACTGGTGCATATCATTACCCAAAACCGGAAACTGCCCATCGTGATCGGCGGCGGCCACAACAACGCGTACCCGTGCATCAAGGGCGCCGCCAAAGGATGGTACAAGGCGGGCATCACCGGTATCGCGCAGATCAATGCGATCAACATGGACGCGCATGCAGACTATCGGCCTGCAGAGGGAAGGCATAGCGGGAACGCTTTCAGGTACGCAGAAGAGGATGGTTACCTCGAGAAATACTGTGTTATCGGTCTCCACGAAAACTACATCACACAGAATACATGGATGGATATGGTGAACAATCCGTTCCTCGACTGCATAACGTTCGAGGATATTTTCATCCATGAGAAGCGGAACTTTGTGCAGGCAGTTGCGCATGCCACCGGGTTCACGGAAGATACTTTATGCGGCATAGAACTGGATATGGACTCGATTGAATACACGCTGAGCAGTGCGGTTTCGCCGGTGGGTATCACACCCCGGCACGCGCGACAGTACATTCATTATGCTTCCATGCGTACCAGGCCGGCCTATCTGCACATTTGTGAAGGCGC